>Ga0255453_1001_pt1 | contig 52262 bp, 49 predicted proteins | sample ANMaggQLBNCT01G4_FD_182628 | JGI IMG/M metagenome (GOLD analysis project Ga0255453, IMG submission 182628) | Sediment cell enrichment communities from methane seep in Santa Monica Basin, California, United Staets - ANME aggregate JGI... | ecosystem: Environmental > Aquatic > Marine > Cold seeps >...
AAACATCGGTTACATTTAATCCTTTCTGGCTAACATATCTCCTGTTGTATGGTGGAAAAAACAGTGCTATTTGGCTTCATGATATGGGCGTTCGATTTGAAGGTTTTCATGGTACTACGGACTATGCCTATCAATATTATCTGCTTTGCATCACAAAGAGCATTGAGAAAGGTAAAGATAATTTGGAATTACCCCAAAATGACGATTTAGAGAAGATGCTGAAAGAAGACAGGACTTACGAACTGGAAGAATTATATCAGTTTTCGAATGGATTTAAAGGTGAATCCGAAGATTTGATAAAATATTTGATTAAACGAATTTTAGAGGACGGCAGGATTGAGAGAGTTAGAATTAAAAATGCAGAGTGCGAAGAAATACTTAACGAGATTAAATCGGTTGCAGGGAATTTAAAAGAGCAAAAATACAAGCCTTACGTTATTTTTATGCCTTTAGAGATTCACACCGAGTTTTTGAAAAAAAGACTTGCGGAAACATTTGAGCATTTGAGGATAGATGATGATACAGAATTAAAAGTGATAAACTCGTCAAAACTTACTCCTTTTGAAGATATTATGATTCTGGATAAAACCGCGGGAATTTGGACTTTTGAACCTGATGAAAAGACCGGAGAAAGATTAATTGTCGAAATAAAAGATTATGATGTGGATAAGTCAAAAGTTGATCTTTTGGCTAAAACGGTGGTTAATTTTAGGATTGTGGATCCTAAAGCGATAAAAATTTTAAAATTGAACGAGGGAGTTCAATAACTGTACGAATAGGGAAAGAAAGCGGTGCTTATTTTTGAAAACAAACAATCTTTAGCGCTATGTGTGCATTAAAGAATTCAACAGGGTAGAATGGAAGATATTTGGGTCTAAGCTCTTAAAATGATGAAAAACGGAGTTTATACACCGAGGAAAAGCCCCTTCCCTCAGCAGGTCCACCAACCAGCAACATCTTTGTTGTTTAACAATATTGTTGGACAACATATGTGTTATATTATGCGTGTGCCCGAGCGAATAAGATTAAGGCAGTTTTAGCGGATGGCGGACTCGTGCGGTGTGGGATAGGGAGAGTCTATTGGTTTTAGTTCTGAAAGTGTGAACTGGTTTTTCCGTGTTTGCATAGCAAGGGTAAAAAAACCCCCACAAGATGCCACGCGATTGACACAACACTTTTTCTTTTTCTGAATAAGAAAACCTGTTTGTTCTTTTGGAAACGTTTCCGCGTGAAAATCTGCGTGATCTTGTGGTTCGCTAAATAAATACGTTTCTTCTACTCAGCCACCACTTAGCACATCAGGTACGATGTAATCCCCATATTCTTCTCTCGCTTTGATCAACCTTTGCCTTTGCTCCTCAAACACCGTGAAGACGAGTTGCGGCGTATCAGGAACATTAGTCCGGTAAAACTCATCCACACGTGCAAGCTTAGCTAAATTCTCCGCAACTCTAACTGTGAACTGTTTTGTATAATCTTCTTCGGAATAGTCCTTGTTAAGCACCGCCTTGAACAGTTTCTTGAGATCCTCGTACTTTGGTATCCGCCCCGTAGGTGTTTTTATTGCGTCCACTTCGTGATGTACTCGCAGTTCCAGCCATTTAAGCCACACCGCTTTATCTGTTTTGTCATTCGTGAATTTACCGTCCATATCTCTCAAAAAGTAATTCACGGAATATATACCGGGCGGATTCTTCATCTTACCAAACGCAAGATGATTCTCTATAAATCGGCCTATTGGAATGGAAAGGAAATCAAGGTTTGACATGGGGTTGATCTTCCGTTCTCCTTCTTTGCCCAGCGTTGCGGCTGTCGTTTCCGACTCCAGTGCGGCACCCATCATAATAACGCCATGAGTCCAGTCAAACGATTCCTCAACCGGCACTTTCGTGTCGGAATCCCTTCCACCATATAAAAGCCCACCTAATCGCACCCCTTCGGGATCGTCAAGCTTAGAGTCCTGATTGTCTAACAGGTGCATGTCAAGAGTAAATCGTGCATTTGGATGTGAAGGTGTTATTTCGTTACCCTCAGCATCTTTCTTCCCCGGCTGCCAGTCGCCAGAGTGATTGATGCCTTTTTGTAGTGCATCTTCGTTATTCCCGATCCAGTAGGGCGTTTTCCCTGCCGTAACCAGTACATTGGAGAAAATAACCTCGCACGGAGTGTGGAGTTTGTCCCATATAATAGGGTCGTCTATTAAGTTCACGCCCTGTATAATCCCAAATATGCCCTTCTCCGGGTTGACTGCATGTACCATTCCATCCTTTTCCCTTAAGTACGCTATATCATCGCCGACTATTGTTTCCCCCGGCAGCATAGATGTAGAGGTCTTTCCACAGAGCGATGGAAAAGCGCCTGCAAAATATGTCACCCTCCCCGCGGGACCATGCACGCCCATGATAAACATATGTTCTGTCAGCCAGCCTTCTTTTGACGCACGATCTATTGCCGGCCGCATCGCTAATTTCTTTAGGCCTATGGTATTTCCACCATACTGCGTATTCGCGCTGTATACCGTTTCCGCTTCGAGATCTATATAAATTCTGCGTTTCGCTATGTTCTTTGAGGTATTCCGCTCGTCCAGCATACCCGCAGAATGCACAAACTGGAAGAACTGTGCGGATTGCCCTTTCCTTTTTAACTCGTCATAGCCCGACCGATACAGCAGGTTCTCCGAATGCGCTACATAGCATGAATCGGTTAGCTGAACAGCAGGAATTGAGAATTCTGAATCGTGAGGCCCCAAACAGAAAAAAAGGATGTACAACTGGTGCCCACGCATGATGCCGTGCATAATATCATGTATCTCTTTGAGCCCCTCTTCCCTATCCATGGCATTTATACCTTTACCTAAATTCACACCCGGCGGCAGAAGGAACTTAGTATGTTTCTTATCCCTTGCCTGATCGTAAAAACTGTCAAAATGAACAGTATGCCCCGCCACATCGAGTTCCAGTTCCTCACCCGCTCTTACCGCTTCCTCTTGGATGTATTGAATATCTTCCGGAGAATCGTTGCAGACAAATACTTTATCCGGATTACAAAGCTCAACATACTTAGCAATGAATTGATGAAGCTTTGGAATATCAAGCCCAATAAGTTTCTGGTAGTTTTTCGCCCCTAAACGCTCCTTTAGCAGTTCCGCCGTTTTTTTATCATTCATCTTTCGTTCCTCCTTTTCCCGCTCTCATCTTTACCTTTTTCCATTTCATAGACCAAAAGAGATAAGAGTATTCAATTTATAAAGTTTTCGGGTTTTTGTTTTGAGAAATGCAGCGAATAAGAAGTGAAAAAGACGACAAAAGTAGTTGCGGGTGTGAACTTGATAGTCCTTTTTTTGCTATTGTGTCTTTTAGTTGACTATTAATAAACCACCAGACCTAAATCTGAGATTGAGAAAAGAGTAAAATGCGTATAGCGATATTGAAGAAGGATAAGTGCCAACCGCGGAAATGCGAGTATGAATGCCTGAAATATTGCCCTATGGTGCGAACAGGAGCAGAGGCGATAGTCTTGGGTAAAAGCGGGAGGCCAGTAATATCCGAGGAAATATGTGAGGGATGTGGGATATGTATAAAGAAATGCCCTTTCGGTGCTATTTCGATCATAGGCTTACCAGAGGAGTTGAAAGGAGAGCAGACGCACAGATATGGTGAAAATGGGTTCGTTCTTTATGGCATACCAATTCCAAAAGCAGGTAAAGTAACAGGACTACTAGGTGAAAATGGCACGGGGAAGAGTACGGCAATAAAGATATTATCGGGGTTGCAAGTTCCGAACCTTGGCAATGTAGAAGCAGAAACCGGTTGGGATGAGATAATAAAGAAGTATGCCGGCTCGGAATTGCAGAATTACTTTGGTAAGCTAGCGAAATCTAAAATTAAAATAGCGTATAAGCCGCAATATGTAGACGCCATTCCCGAATTCTTCGATGGCAAAGTCCATGAGCTACTGGAAAGAGCAGATGAGACCGGGGGCTCAAAACAGCTCGTGGATACTTTTGAACTCGAAGAAGCATTGAACAAGAATATACAAGACCTGAGTGGTGGAGAACTACAAAGGGTTGCGATAATAGCTTGTATGGTACAAGATGCTGATTTTTACTTCTTTGACGAAATAACGCCTTATTTAGACATTTATCAACGTGTTCGGGTGGCAAAAGGCATAAAGGATGTTTTGAAAGATAAACCCGTGGTTGTTGTGGAACACGACCTCGCTATCCTTGATATGCTCGCGGATTATGTACATCTAATATACGGTAAGCCCGGCGAGTATGGCGTAGTTACGATGCCGAAGGGCACGAATAGAGGAATAAAAGAATATTTGGGTGGGTTCTTGCATGCTGAGAATATCAGGATAAGAGAAAAGCCGATAGAATTCACTGCACATCCACCGCGGGAGATGCGACAAGCGAGGCCGGTTTTCGTCGAGTACGATAGATTTGAAAAGAGGTATGGCAAAGAGGGTTTCGTATTAGAGACGCAACAGGGCAATATCGAGACGGGAGAAATGTTGGGCATAGTCGGTAAAAATGCCATTGGTAAAAGCACGTTTATGAAAGTATTAGCAGGCGAAATCGAGCCGACATCAGGGAAGATATCGTTTGATGTTACGATTTCTTACAAGCCGCAGTACATAAAAGGTGATTTGGATATGACGGTAAAGGATTTTATTTATTCGCTAAAACTAAGCGAAGCTGATGTTATTGATGTGCTACACCCATTAGGAATAGAGGAGATAGAGGAAAAGGAGATAAAAGAGCTCAGCGGCGGTGAATTGCAAAGCGTTGCGATAGCTGCATGTCTTTGCCATGAAGCGTCTTTGTATATGCTGGATGAGCCGTCAGCGCATCTGGATGTTGAGCAGAAGGTACGGTTGATAAAGACGATGAGGCGGTATGCCGAGCGAAGAGGCGTATCCATGTTGATCATAGATCATGACATATATTTGATAGATTTGTTAAGTGATCGGTTGATGGTTTTTGAAGGAGAGCCGGGAGTACGAGGGGATATAAAAGGCTGTTTCGTGATGCGAGAGGGTATGAATATGTTTTTAAAGGATTTGGGTGTGACCTTCCGGCGAGACGAAAGCACGCTTCGCCCAAGGATAAATAAGCTGGCCTCGTCAAAAGACAGGGAACAGAAGGAAACGGGAAAGTATTATTACTTATGAGGGTGTGAGGACCGTAAAAGTTAGTTTTTGTGTATGGATCCCAAGGGTACTACCCACTCACGAGTGGATGGTTTTAGATGACCTACATGACATACTTATCACACCCTATCGTGCTTTGCTTGCTATCCAAAAATTACCGTGCTTTGTTTCACCTAATCACAACGGACAGGTTATACCTGCAATTTTTGCTTTATATCGTCCAATTCTGTCGCATCCAGATGCAACATATCCGCTATCTGAGACTCGGGATAATCCTCTATGTACAGCCAGATAAACTCTTGCTCCGCATGCGACAACTCCTCTTCTTTGATTAGTTCGCTAATATTCGCCACCTTCCGCTTCAAGTCCTTTAATAACACCCCTATACGAACAGGTTTCGCTTCTGCTAACTGCGTATTTTTACTAGTACCCGCCTTCGGATAGCCAAAGGTATTTAACGTACGACCAATTGAGTTGTATTTCAGCAAGGGTATACCCTCACTGGTTCTGCGTACGTTTTCTTCGTCGTATATCTCCTCTGCGGACAGGCCCTCTTTGCTATTTAACCGCTCTAAGTAGCAGTTCATCCAATGCTCCTTACTAACTCCTTTAACATCTCTCATAGCTGTCATTTCCCATTTTTATTCGATTTACTACACATCCAATTTATATGCAGTCTATCGTTATATAAAGTTTGATAGTATAAAGGTCTATATAAATGTACATCCATCTCATGAAGTACGGTAGTTAAAATTAGCAATCCTAACTTATCTTCTTCGCCGCCTGTTCAATAGCCCGTGAAACACTTGCCCTTGGCTTTATCGTGGTAACCGGCAGATTTACTATCTTCTCCACTGTCGGGCTAACTATAGGCGCGCATACAAGAGCAGATGCACCTTCTTTTTCCGCCTGGATCGCTACTATCATCGTTTCTTCCACGGTAGTGACTGCATATTCTTTGATGTCCATAGGCTCCTTGCCTGTGTCTATATCCACTAGGTCTATACCGTCTAATACCCCGCGCGAACAAATAACCGCGATGAATTTATTCTTTTTCGCACAGCCGCGTTCTATCTCATCTACTGTATTTACTATCCGTCTGAATGTCCGCAGGTTCGGATCGCGCTCGTCAGACAGGATTTTGTATAGTGTACTTACGGGAATACCCGCTTTTTCGCTGAATTCACCGATGCTAACGCCGAGTTTGTGTTTGATTGTCTTTGCTAATATAGCAGGGAGTTCCTTATTATGCCTAAAGATTTCAGTCACGAGGTCGTCCGCTATGTTCATAGATGTGATAACATGCACCTCCTATATATTTTTGTTTGTATAGCTAGGTACAGCGAGTTCGTTAGTTCTTTGGTAAAGCTAAAAAATCCTTTCCGAACGAAAGGTTTTTTTGTAACAAGAATGTTTGAAGAGATAAAGAGGTGAAAAGATGACGAAAGTGCTTGTTGTTTATTATTCCAAAACCGGAAACACCGAAAAGATGGCGGCTGAAGTGGAGAAGGGAGCTATAGAAGGAGGGGCGGATACGCGGCTGAAAAAGGCGACAGAAGTGGAAATGGACGATATGAGATGGGCGGACGGTATAATTATAGGTTCGCCCACTTACTTCGGACTGCCGGCGCAAGAAGTGAAAGCGTTAATAGATAAATCCATTGAGGTACGAAGAGAGTTGGAAAACAAAGTAGGTGCCGCATTCTCTTCTTCCAAACACAGAGCTGGTGGTCGAGAAACGACTATATTAGCAATCCTACAGGCTATGTTAGTGCATGGCATGGTTGTTTGCGGCGATCCCATCTCAAGCGGAGGACACTACGGTGCGGCATCGAATGGGGCACCAGATGAGCAAGCGAGGAGAGAATGCAAAGAGCTTGGTAAAAGAGTCGCATTACTGGCGGAAAAGCTAAAAGACTAACTATCTTCACGGAGTACAGGTATTCAAGGATGAACATTTTATTAAAAACATTTAAGCGAAACGTTGATGCCAATCCAGGAATATACAAAAGGCCAAGTCGGCGAAAAGTTCTTAGATACGTTTATAAAAGCGTATAAAACGACTGGGTCCCCTATTGTCATAAATCTTGACCATAATCTAGCGGAAAAGCGTTTAGAAGACTCAGAAGAGGTAATACAAGAACTTGAGCTAATCGTAGAAGCTACGGCTGAGCACGTATCCGGCTACAAGCTGAATTTTCAGTCGCTCTTAACCTTTTTAATCGCGAAACGGCTAAAATTTGTGCTTGATGTTAAAGAGATATACAAAGCAAAAACAGGTGTGGAGCCGGTTGTATGGTTAGACCAGAAATTGGGTGATATTCCAAACACAAATTTCCAGGCTGCTGACATCTTGTATAAATTAGGGTTCGATGCTGTACAGGTATTACCGTTAATAGGCCCAGATTGTGCCGGGGCGTTACAGATAGCAGCCGAAAGAAACGATAGGGCGGGGGTCATCCATGCCATAAACATGACGCATGATGGCTATAAAGAAGCGAAGCAAGATTATTTTAAAGACGAAGTAATAGACAAATTGCGCGAACGTACGCTTGGGACTTACACATATCCAGTTAAAATCGGTAAGGAAACGATTACCACAAAAATCAGGGCTATTGGCACGATCGAACCAGCAAATAGACCTTATGAACTGTTTGATGGCTATAAACGGATTTACAATGACAAAATCATGATAATATCAATCGGGATTGGTACTCAGGGCGCATTGCCAGGTAGTGCATTATATGCGGGTGCAACATGCGAAGGCATAGGCAGATTCATATTTAACGGTGTCAACGGGATAAACAGCCAGGAGAACATAACAAAAAAGCGGATATATGCAAACTAATCTGCGTTACTCGCTCTTGCGTCAAGATACACAAAGGACCCATATCCGTTAGAAAGAATTAAGGATGTACTAAAAGAATTCAAGCCAGAACTATCTGCGAGTACAAAAGACGGTCTAAAAAGGGTGTATCTTGCAAGGAAAGCAAATATTTTTTAGTTGTGTCGGCAACCGATGCAAAAATCTCTATACCCACTTAATCTAACAATTATTTGATTTTTCTTTTAGCACAGGTTTTCGTTTTCCAAAAAAGAAAAAGTGTAAAAAAACAAAAAAAGGGGATAAAAAAAAACACCCCCACAAATTCTTTTAGTTTGATTCTTCGATTGTGTTTACTTTCTTCTCTTGAGTACGAGGTAAGCAATTGCTAACAAACCTGCAATAGCGAATACGCCTCCAAATCCAGGTGTTGCTTCCGGCTCAGCTGTTGGCTCAGGTGTTGGTTTTGGTGTTGGCTCAGCTGTTGGCTCAGGTGACAGTTTCTCATCTATCTTTTCGTCTATCGCTTCGCCTATCTTTTCTTTTATCTCTTCAACCCCTTCTTCGATCTCTTTTATCTTCTCTTCTACTTGAGCTCCACCAATGTCCACCATACCATCATCTGTGTTTCCATCGCCGTCATCTCCCCTCACTATGTACGTGCCTATCCTTGCATCTGCCGTGTCAATCGTTGCATTGAACGTACGATTAATTGTTGGTACGGTCGCCGGTGTTAGCTCTACCGGTCCTTTTACCGTTACGACAATTGTATAACCTTCTTCTCGGTTTGTCGTTCCAGATATTTCCAGAGGTTCGCCAATGCCCACTCCCGCTATCGGGTTAAGAATCACAAATGGCGATTGCACGTTTATCATGTCTATCCACAACAGGTCGTCACTCAAGTAGGTCATGTCTTCTATTATCTCCAGCACCTCCTCCTGTGTTTTGGTAACTAAGATATACTCACCTAAGGCAGTCCCAGGATCTCTTACGTCATCCGGATTATACAGCCTCTCGTACCCAGTCTTACCCCATACGCCATCGCTTCCTGGACTGAGCACCATCACGAGATACCTACCGTTGTCCACGTCATCACAAGCACTGATTTTTTTATAGAATGTATGCTCGGCCTGAGTAACGGACGTTGATGTGAAATACATTTCATTCAGGTCTGTTTCTATGTTTGAACCACTGAAACCTCTAGGTGCAACTATTAGTATATCTACCTGTTGTGTCCCCGCTGCAGTACCTGTGATAGTGAAATCATCTCCCTCCGCGACATCATCTGTTGACAACTCTGCTAGGATCTCGCCTCTGGTCATTAATATCGCAACTGACCCATCGTCATTCTCACTAAGAGGTACGGTCTCAGGATACCCCTTTGCCCTATCCCTGTCAATATACGCTTTCAACCTCACCGAACCAGGAATCTTGAATAACGCAGGTGCATCCAATGCACTCGTATCTATCTCCTCACTGAATTCGCCATCTTCCTCTATTACGATCTGATCCAGTTTCTGGACTACCTCATCCTCTACTGCAATAGTGATCAGATCTCCGGTGTTTGCTGTTCCTCTTACGTCAAACCGCTCTCCAATGACTACCGTGCTTGGCACGTCAAAGATAACGTCTCTGTCTGTTACTGTTATGTCAACGTTGTCATATGTAGCCGTATCATTCGTTTCTGACGCTCTAACCGTATAAGCACCTGTATCATTGAACTCAACTGCATAGTTCATCGTACCGTCATCGTCTATTATGCTAAAGAATTTACGTGTCGTTTCAGTCCTTGGGTTGTCATCAATTCCCTTGGGGAAATATGCATTCGGGCTCTGAGCCTCTATTTCCATTGTTATGTTGTTACCGGCTACACCCGTTACTGTAAGACTCACGGTTTCCAGTTCTGGTACCTCTGTCGTAGCTGCCGTTATTGTCACCTCACTTTTTATTATATTCAGCTCTTTCTTTACGCTCTGGTCACTCAACCCACATGCGAAGTCGGGTTTATCTATTATTACCTGGAATGTGTAATGACCCACTTTTAAGCCTGTTGTGTCAAGAGCTTTAAAAGTTTTCAATGTACTCACAGTTATGTTTCTAAAAGCTACACCATTCTTTTCTGATACCTGACCGTCTGGCCCCATTATCTCAAGGTCCACTCGGTCTAGATCAAACAGGTCTATCCCGCCAACATCCACATTAAGATCAGTGCCCACGGCAAGTGATGTTACGTCTTTATCCTTCACTCTTAGCCTCAATGGCATATCTGGATCTTCGTATGAAAGTGGTGCCTCAGATACGATTGGGTTTTCTGATTTAACATTCACATAATAAGCTCCTGATGTTGGCCAGTTTATGTTATATAGGAAATAGCGGTCTCCTTCCACCGTCGCTTCATACGTATTTGCTTGATCTCCTGCATCATATCTGTATACAGTGGGTGTCGTCTCGAATCCTACAAATTCTAGATCCTGCCCCATCAGCACTTTCTGTGAACCCCCAGGTGTAATAACGTTGTATTTAGTTCCGCCTTGCGCAGCAGCTGCACTTCCAACCATCGCAACCATCACCGAAGCCACCATGATCGCTGTCAGTGCAATGCCTATCATCACTTTCCCTCTCTTACTTGTTTTCATTTTTTTCGTTCTCACCTCCTAAGTTCTTTTATCAAAAAGGGGATATATAAAACTTTGCCTGCTTTACCCTCTTGATTAGCATCATCCTTCTGTATTCCGCTTATCTTCCTCTTCGCTTCTCTTGGCATCTCCCCTTTTTCCCCTCTTCTAACCTATTCCTTACCTGCTATATAAAGCTTTATGCTTTTTTACTTTGGTACGCACGCATATAGCACCCCGCACCGAATGCAGACACATTGCATTTGGAATAGATATGTATGATTACTTTTATTACTTTCGGTTTGTAAGTCCTCCGAACCTCTCAGTTAAAACCTCGGTCTCACTCAAAATCGTTGATCACGTCCCCCACACCACGCAGTTCCCGCTTATCCACCCGTATTCCTGCTCGTTTCACCCTCTTACCCCTATTTCCGCATCACAAGCACCTAAAAAAGGGACACGATCGTGAATAGACTAAACCTTTATTTCTTTGGTAAAGCTTTCTTTTTTAAATGAAGCTTTAATGATACTCGCAATCACAGGAACTCCGGGCACGGGCAAGACAAGTGTATGCAAAGCACTTGGGCTTGCTGTTCTAGATTTGAATAACGTAATAGAGGAAAGAAGGTTTTATACCGGTATAGATACAGAAAGAGGCTCTTTTATCGCGGACCTCGAAGCAGTAAAAGAGTACCTGAGCCAGGAAGAAAAAGCGGTTTTTATTATCGAGAGTCACTTAGCCCATCTCCTGGAACCCGAGGTAGCAATCGTGCTGCGTGCAAATCCCACTGTGCTATCCACGCGGCTAACGCAAAAGGGCTTCCCCGCGCGAAAGATAGCCGAGAATGTGGAAGCGGAGACGCTAGACATTATAATAGCAGAAGCGGTTGTGCTCTGCGGGGTTGTGTACGAAGTGGACACAAGCGAAAAGAGCGTAGAAGAAGTGGCGTCTGTCGTGCGTGAAATTATAGATGCCGAGATAGAAGGAGTAAGCAGAACCAGAAAAGCGTTAAGGGACTGCTATAAACCCGGCTCCGTTGACTGGACACATCTCGTTAATTCCGTCTTCGGGTTCAATGACTGAACTCTAATATAATAGTTGATTCCTCGTAAGTGTTTAGCAAACCACAAGATTACACAGATTTCCACGAGAAAACAATACTATGGGTCCTGCTTAAAGACTCTATCGGCCAGTTAACCCCTTCTTGCTAACCCAAAAATCTTGTGTTCCTCTCGTGTAATCTCGTGGTTTCTTACCCCGCTACTATACAAATACCAGATTTTTTATCTCGAACCCCGTATCCTATCCGCAATCGTCCTTATATCATTCGCGAGCTCGTTCAAGCTCGCCCGTATCTTTAGCAACTCTCGCGCCGTGTTCCTCTGCTCTTCATCCGCACTACGCGCAAACCGCGTTGATAGCGTATTTATTGCGCTTGACTTATCCGCGATTCTGCCTGAAGTATCATCCAGCTCTGACGAAATCTCACTTAGGTCCATGCCCTTTCCGCCACCGCGCGACACATATACATACACTATGCCCGCACCTAAAATCAAGCCCAGCATTAGCGCTATGATGGCATAAAGTCCAACAGGTTTCGGTTCCGCCCCGACAGATAACTCATTATAATGCTCTGACAACTTAGATGCCCAGCCAGGATGTCCCGCCTCATACAACTCTTTTATATCCTCTTCCAAACGGTAGTCTCCGATCTTAGCTTTTGCCGCCTCCAAATTCGCATCCATCTCGCGCTTGGTCGCTTTTATCGCTTCATTTGTCGATTTGAATGTCATTGTTGGCTCCAACTTCTGTATGATTGTCTCCAGGGTTGCAGCATCTCGTGTCTTCCCAACCGTCAATTCGAGATACACGTCTTTTTCGCCTATTCCATATAGGTCATAAGCCTCGAACCCGGGCTCTTTTACTTTCATTATCGGTTTTGGTACCTCGCCGGATAAAATTACCTTGGGAACCACGTGCTCATGTGCTTCCGTTCCTTTCCAGACTATCCAATTTGCAGAATGTGAGAGGTCATCGCCGAATTTCCATTCCGGGCTATCCATATTTGTCCTCAATTCTAATACATAATCATCTAAAATAGGATTACCGGTCTTACTCACATATATATGGAATTCCAGCATATTCCCTTCTAATTGTTCCTTATCCTTATCCAAAATATCTGTGTAGTTTTGCTCTATCCCTGTATCTAAATTGCGGACGTACGACTTCTTCTCATCCAGCTTCAGCACTTCCTGAACCGCCGCAGCCCCAACCCCCACGCCTAAAACTGCAAGTGACAGAACGACAAGCAAAACACATAAAGCACCAAAAACACGTCTCATTCTTCTTTCCTCCTTAGGTTCAATGATAAATCAGGCAATTCTACACCCGTACCCTTACGCTCTTCAAATACTACTTCCTCGGCTTCTCCGCCTTCCGATTCCAATATACTCTTCAGTTCTTTTAAAGACGATAACAGCGTTGCGAGAGGACCACCCATCTCTTTTATCCCATTCACCGCTTTCATACTGTTCTCTCGTATCCGCGAAATCTCCGTCTCCGCCTTTGTTATCTGCCTTATTACACTGGAGGTAGTCGCGTCAGAAGGTATATTACCCAAAAAGCCTCTCGCGTTTTCCACGAATACTTCTATGTCGTTACTGAAGCTGTTCGACATAGCATCAATCCGGTCAAGCAATATCTCCAGGTTTCGCGTTGAGTCGTCAATCATCCTCAGCATCTTCTCCGCTTTTTCTTCCGCCGGCCGCCCAGCGTCTGTACCCTTCAATCTGGACATCAATTCGTCAAGCTCGTCTTTCAGGTGCGTAAATCCTCGCCCTGCCTCTTTCGTCCAGTGTTTCACCTTCTCCATGTTCTTACTCGCATTTTCGAGCTCGTGAATCAGCATCGTGAGATTCGCTATTGAGTAGCTCTCAGGATCCGGGACACGCGCGTTCTTTATAGCACCCGCAATATCCAGCCCGACTAACAAATCGTCAAACATCTTCAAACATTGCGCAAGCACGATAGGGACGTTTTCCCATATTACTTCTGGCTCTATTACCTCGTAACTCTGCCAGTAGCTCGTCACCATATCCCTGTTCTTCTCTTCTGCGCCCGGAGTGTACGGAATATCAGTGATTATGGAGAACGGCTTATTGGTGCCATAAAAGAGTGAATGATGTCTTTGCAGCTTAGAAAAATCACTTTCGCCATATGCCTTCTCCAGCCATTCAAATTCACGTAGTCGCGGCGGAAGTCCGGGACCTGCGGCCCAGGGTTGCAGCCCGATCATAAGCGTGTATATTGCGAAACTGTGTGCACGTGCCGGCGCATCCAGCTTCAAGACGTCCGCATCTTTTGCAAATCGTTCCGTCACCATGCTCTTAAACGCGCCACCGCCAAGCCGTCCATCATCAAAATTATCCGCCCTCGTGCTCAATACCGCGATAAAATGCCCGAACTTCTCCTCCTCGTTTACTACATTCCCCCGCGCATCCACAGTCAGGAACCCGTAATCGTTTAGGATGTCTATATAGCTCGCAGTCATGGTATTCTCAATTGCATGGCGATAGTTCACCATCGGATTGAATATAACGTCCCCTTCATTTACGGGCGAATGCGTCCACCTGAAATACTCGTCCTCACGGTCGAGTTTCCTCATTATCTCTAAGAACGATAGATTCGTCATGTCTTCCCTGCTCTTCTTTAAGTCTCGCACCTCATCCTCAGATAACTCTATTTGGTGATAGCTTCGCGTATTCTCCGGTGCTGTTATATCACGTAGCAGCTTGTTCTTTAACGCTTCAAGCCGTTCTAACTTCCGCTCCATCAACCGCTTCTCCTCCTCCGCATCGCTTACCCGTATCTCGAGGTTGAACACGCCCTCCTTCAAATCCGATAACTTCTTCTTCGCTCTATCCAGTTTCGCCTTGGCATCCACAGTTGCTCGGGCATTCACATGAGACAGCAGTCCACTCGCCGATTCGTATCTCTCTATCTCGCGCTGAACGTCTCTTATCCTGCCCTCGAACCGTTCCAATTCGCCACGCTGCAAATCGGTTTTGCCCCTTATATCCCCTGTTCGTGCCTCTATCTCGACCAATCTCTGCCTTACCACAGGTATTTCATCCTCGATGTCATAAAAAAGGAATAATTTATCGGATGGGAATACGCACTCGTAATAGCCTAAGGAATCAAACCGATTTTCGTAACCTCGTGCTCTATTCTGCAGGTCGTTGAGATCAAGCCATTTGCCTTTCGTCTCCACCATTCCGCCTGGTAAAAATCCGAGATCGAGAAGGAACCTTGGTATCGCCCTTTCCAGTTCATCATCCCGATTCTGTCCCTGAAGGTCCCGTCCTAAAAGGAAGAACAGTTTGAATGGATTTGAGTAATTCTTATCCTCTATTATTATCTCTTTGCCATGTGACATAAGGAAATGAAGCTCTTTCAATGCGCCGAGTGCATTACCCGTTGGGAGCACGGATTCTTTACTCGATGGTAGAATACCAATTCCGAACATCACCGGTTGGGATCCGAACTGTTTTGAAATCCAGTCCCGGATGTCTATTGCAATGTCAAGCAGCATGCTCGAACCCGTTCCCCCACCTAACGCGCAGACCATCAGTATGAAGAAATCTTTACCGCCAGTCCTGTTCCGCAATTCTGACGCCGCTGTCCCTATCGCACTGAATATCCGCTCCCGGTGCACATTATACATTGCCCGACCATATATCCGATGCTGTCCGCACCCCGCACCGGCAGCCGCAAGATACGGATCGGGTAGCCATCTGTTCGCATTCTTCATCAGAATCGTATCCGGTCTGTTGAGTACTATCTTCCTCCGCTCTTCTACTTCGGTGCACGCATTTGCTGATGCTTGGTCAGTGTCAATAATCAAAAACTCCTCATTCTTTGGCGTCTTACCTGTTTTCGACTTAAGCAATTTCAACAGGTTGTTTACGATATAGCCACCTTGCCCGCCTATTCCTATTACAATCCGGTTTACCGTATCTTCTCCCTTTTCCATACTTCAGGCATCAAACCTCCTTATCTTTCGATTCGTAATCCGTCACCTTCTCCTTTATCGCACCCATCTCATCGTCAAAATGCTCTAGCTCCATCTCGCTTCCCCTCATATCGCTGTCAATACCGGCAACTGCGCTATCTATACCTTTTGCCGTATCAATAATCTTCTTTGCTTCCTTCTCCCCTTTGAACCATATCACAAGTCCAACCAAACCCAATATTACGCCCACTGCAAGCAGGACGTATATCACGACATCCTGAACTGAGCTATCCAAAGAGGCGAGTATTTCATCCCGATATTCATTCAACACAAAAGCGATTATCGCGCATATTAGACCGGCAATCGGCATAAGAAGAAGCGTCTTGTCCACCTTAAACTTTACCAGCATCACTAAGGCTTCCACAACTATCAGCAGAACAATTACAAGTATTCCTATACTTAATGGTTCCATTAGTTAAGACCTCCTTTACATATCTTCTAAATACAATGTTACTTTTCTTTTATATAATTTAACCTCTCGGTATCATACGCAAATCTCGAATGGGCATCTGAAGCTAAGAGCCTATATCTACGCACGAAATCTTTGAGGTCGGATAGTGGAATTGATTTGAGGTCCTCTACCTCCTTCTTCTTTTCTCTTGACCAATATTCCACAGGATATAAATCCGTTGTCTGGTCCTCGTTCAGTATCGCCGCTTCTAGGTCGAATATATGGTTATAAATCGTCTCCAGAACGGATAGGGCTAAAATCACGAGTGCTTCACCAGACCCCCTCAGCTTACGCATTTGAGAAGGTAACATGCACGCCTCTATGGTTTCCCGTAACTCCTCTATCTCCTTCTTATCATCCTTCTCTTCTTCGCCCAGAACTTCAACTACCACTGTGGTCAGCGCAAGCGTGTCTTCTTTATAAAGTTCAAACACCGTCTCCAACATCCGGCTCAACCTTTTAATTACGCTATTCAATACTTTTGATGCGTTTTCATAGTTCCCGTTCTCTATGCTGTGCTCAACCAGTTTTAGGTCAGTTCTGACTCTGGCAGTGTCTGCATTTGCGGCCTCCCGCCCTTCCGCCTCTAAACCGTGTGCTTCATGCAAACATGTTCTCAGCGATTCCTCTAATAAAGATACCAGCTCATTCATGAACATGGAGAGTTCAAGAGAATCCTTCTTCAGGTTCTCGTCCGCCAATATCTTTGATTCTATCTGCTCTATATCGCCCCGAATATCTTCATACCCGGCAGCTTCAAGCGTTCTTAGGTCATCCAGATAAATATTGCATCGGTCTATCATCCGAGAATAAAGTACGACTTCATGCTGCTCTTTTATGCCCTCGAACATCTTTGTTACCCATTCGACATCGGCAAAACCCACGTGCCTTTGTTTCGCTCTGTCTATCTTTACCCAGCCATTCACCTCGCAGCCCAGTTCGATAAAAGCCCCTTTTACCTTCTCCAACTCCACCCTGAATTCTTTCGTGCTTATCGCGTATTTGTCCTCGAAATCGTGTAGAATCCGCATCTGTTCTACATACTGGTTCGCTATCCCCTCAATGTCCCGAGTCATCACCTTCTCCCTTACGCTGCCCTTCCGTACCGTAACGAGATATTGAACTAAAAATGCGGCTCCGATCATCGTGAGGAGAAAGATAAATATGATAGTTAACGCGAGGTCTGACCCGGTACTGAATAGAATGAAGATGCCAAGAGCTATCGACCCTAAAAAAATGACCACAGGAAAGAGTATATTATGCCTCCTCATCCGCAAACCCCCTTATATCCCGCAATCTGCCCAACTGCTCGAACTTGTAAGTGAACAAAGTAGTTACTGCCGCCATGTTCCGCTTCGTGGTGGAAACCGCCAGATGACTCTCTTTTGAATAGGTGAGCATAAAATCTTCGATTAATTTCTTATCCACACTCCCGCCCCGGACATAATAATCAGGCACACGAAGGAACGAGACGCTCTTCTCGCAGCCTATCGGTGCATCAGCAACGCTGAACTTCTCCAGCGAAACACGAAGAAGTGTCATGAGATCAAGCGGTTTGTGCCTCATAAAAGGGAAGACATAACCCGACAAGCCCTTTGTGAGCTCCGAAGCGCGCGATAACGCCACATAGCCGGGGCCATCGTCAAGTGATAGTGCCTTTATCACCTCATCTATATGCAGGGTAGATCGCGTCTCTGACGCGGCGGGCGAGTTCTTTACATGAATTCCTGCAAGGATGTCTGCGACACAAGATGCTATATACTGGTTATACCGGGGATAAAACTCTTTGTAGTTTGGATGGTGCGCTATCTTCTGGTTATCCACGATTATAAATGGATTCGTGTACTCCTTTAGCTTCTCCAGCGATTTATATGCACTTAGTATCTCCTCCCGCTCTTCCCTTCTATTGGCAGGTAGAATACCAAAAAAAAGCGTCTTTATGTTTTGCTCATCCAATAGTTCCACTACACTGGCGGTTATATTGCTATCACTAAATCCTGCGAACAGAAAAGCGAACTCAACACTTTTTGCGGCCTTTAACGTTGCCGCCACAGTTTCCTCCTCGCCGCCCTTAGACTTGGGCTGGATAACAATTGGTTTTGCTCTCTTTACTTCTTTGTACTCCAGTAGAGCGTTAAGAATTGCACTTCCCGCGTTTCCTATTCCGACAAAAAGGGGTTTCATAATATACCGCTTAAAAGTTTATTGACTATCATTGTATGAAACTTTTATAAATGAATCATCGCGTTTTCCCTTTGTTAAACACCTCATTTTTATTGCACGCCACTATTTAATACACTGATGAATACGCGAAATTTGATTGTGATAACGCTAATCATAATCAACATCCTGGTGCTTTTGACGCCCGCAGCGGGGTCTGATACGTTGAAGCGGAATCTGCTTGAGGAGATAATATCACCGGACAAAACAGAATTATTTGAGGACTATGGTGAGCTAGCACTTGCAAAGGCAGGAGTACAAGCAGTGATTCAAGGTATGAAAGGCACGGAAGTTACCACGACTACAAGGGACTGGGTAAATATTTACCTCTCTATTGTTGACGAGTTGGAGAAGATGACGACATTAACCAAAAGTCAACACCCAGGGGACCATGAAGCAGCACTGAAGAGGGCAGATACGATAGATACAGCCATAAACACGCTAAAAAATTACGACATAGCGGAAAGAAATGGTATTCCCGTGCTTGCCGAACGTGCGCTTAAGCGGTTTTACATAAGAGAGGGCAAATTCTTCGAGGATCTGGCCACCAATACAGAAGAGACAAAGGTGAGGATCGAATATGAGCATATAAGTTCGGAGTCATACGAAAAAGGCGATATGCCCAGTGACGCAAGCCGGATGGAGTTCGAGGCGATACGGGACGAAAGGATGTATAAACGGGATATGGATCGGGCATCGGAACATATAAAAGCCTCGAGGGAGCATCTTGCCACTGCAAGAGACCCACCTTCGGTATTCTTCGGTGCTGCATTTATGGATATATTAAAGGCAAGGGATTCATTCGAGAACGCGGAGAAGTTATATGAGAAACACAGTGATAAGGAACTGGGGAATGTAAAAGAGCTTAGACCCACAATAGATGACACATATAAGGGTTTGATGATTACGATTACAAAAAAGATTGCAATTTATCTTCTTATTATTTCTCTTTTTACCGGTATAATATGGTTGGACTTTAGAAGATGGGGTGAGGAACTGGATGACACACGACTTGGTGAAGAGCTTATTGTTTAAGGTTATTGTTATCAGTATCTTAGCAATCCTATGTTCCGTCTTAGGGATAGCATGTGCAAGTGCAGCGGATCTCGAAGTAACACCAGAGCAGGTAGAGATATTGTTCGATAAGCCACCAGGTAGTTCATATACCAAGCAGATAAGAATCACAAATTCTGGGAAAAATAGCACCAGAGTAACTATAGGTGGTGATGGAGGAGTTACACCAGGCTCTCCTTTTGTTGATCTTGCTCCAGGGGGACAACAATCTATTACTATTAAGGCACAATCATATGCGGAAGAAAGACCACATTCCCTCGTTGTAAAAGCAGACGAAAAGTTTGTCACTACCATCACAGTAACGGTGACATACGGTGCCAAGCTCTCTGTATCGCCTTCAAGCTCAATCAATTTCGGAACTGTTGACAGTGGTGCCAGTAGTGTACCGGAAACAATTACGATTAGAGAGGATTTAGGGTATAAAGACGTTAAGTTCTATGTAGAACAGAAAAGTGGAAATAGTTGGGTTAAACCGAGTCGAAATACGGGTACTGTCTCAAAAAATAATCAGGTTGATATTACATTTACGCTAACTCCTGGTTCACCGGACTACACGAGACGCGATAACAAATATACCTGGAAATTTGTCATTACAAGCAGCAATGCGAACACAGTTACGATAACACTTGAAGCAGATATAATGAGACCGCCGAAGCTTGGCCGGCTTGATGACGAAAGGCTTGAACTAAAGTTCGATAAGCCAAAAGGTACTGTGGCGAGATATAATGAAAATATCGTTTTAAACGTGAGAAATAGAGGTGACGACCCCCTGCATTTTAGCAGTAGCGTTTCTGAGCAACCTGGTAGCGGGATCATCATAAGACAGCCTTCGGGTAAGGGGGTTATCGGGAGCAAAAAGGTCAACGTTCCTATCGCTATACCTTACGACACGCCAGAAGGAACGTATCAGGGAAAACTGCGTATAGATGCCGGAACCGCAGGACATGATACAGCATTAATAACCATAACGGTAATATGGCCTGTTGATTTCTCCATCTCCTCCTCCTCTTCCTATTTCTCATCTGCACCTCTCGCTATTGATTTCAATTCTTTAGAGCTGAAGGAGCGAGACTATGATACGAAGAAACTGACCCTGACATTAACCGAGCTTTACGGTTATAAGCCCGTAGAGCATTTACGGTTCTCGTCCAGTGACGAATACCGAAGTTGGCTAAAAGAAGAGCGTGATTTCATGGACATCCCACCTGGCGAAACCATGGACGTTACGCTCAGGATCGAACCGGGGTTGGAGGCCGTGCCAAAGCACTATTCCTGGAAGTATTACCTGAGTGCCCGTGAGATAAGTGCAAAACGGATAGATATACAGGCAAAGATCGTGCCTATGAATATCAAAGAGATGACACAGCGTTTAGAGTCGTTTAAAAATAGCACATTGCGCATGCGCTATCCGTCATCAAAAAACATCATAGTAAATGGTATAGAGCTGCTGGAAACGGTAGAACAAAGCGAGATAGGGGAGGAAGACTGGCAAAAGATACCGGTTTTGATTAAAGGCTCTTTATCGCTGCTAGCTGCGCTGAACGATAGCGTGGTGTACTGTGAAACAGGAAACTATGGAAAAGCGGTGGAGAATTCCTGGACTGCCTGGGTATCAACATCCAGGATGGGCGTGAATTCCGAGCTGAATAACCGAGAGATGTCGGGGTATGCAAAAGGAATAGCAATAGGTGCGGACAGGACAACAAACGAGGTGCTGACAGATGAAGCGAAAATGCTGGAATTACGTGGTTGGGACATAAAGAAAGCAGTAGAGCACGCAATGCCCACGAATGATATAAGCAAGTTAAACGAGGATGAAAACGTGCTTGAATCCGCATTGTCATACCAATATGCCGCCACGTTATATGGGCTGCTCAATGACAAGGAAAAGCGGTTGGACTGTGTCTATGAGGAGACCCGGATGATGGATAAGCATGATGAATTGGTAAGTGGGGCAACAGACCTTCGTATTCGAGCTGAGAATATCATATTAGATAGCAATGAGAACGACTTCTATCGGCTCTGGGACACATATCTGCTTTCAAATCCGTATAACTACGATACTGCTTCAGAGAGCTATAAAACTGCGGAGGGGTACCTGGAGGCGGCATCTAAGAACTACAGGTTCGCGGGTGAGCCGCTTATGGCAGGAGATACCGAAAAGGATCTGAAGGAACTGAGAGGTGAATGGCGGCATATACTGTCTTTGTTCCTCATTCTGTGTGTTGTGTATGGTGCGGTTTTGATTTATGTGCTAAGTCAGATTATCCGCGGTACTTTGGCGTATATGTATGATATGCACGAACGCGAGATAGGGGATGTTGTGGTTACGTAGTGACCAAATGCCAATTACAAAGTGCAAAAACTGCTAAAAGAAACTTTCATAATCCATAGGAGCACTCAAAGTTTTTGCCAAACACAAAAATGTTTTTCTGTCTAAACCATTTAAAGAAAGGTAGATGCACAAAGTAATAAGAGACCCCATACACGGCTACATAGAAATAGATGACCTCGCAATTGCCATATTAGAGACCGTGGAGCTGCAGCGGTTGCGGAGGATAAGGCAACTTGGCTTCTCTTACCTCGTTTACCCCGGTGCGAATCACACACGGTTTGAACATTCTCTTGGTACTTATCACCTGATGAATGTCCTGTTAGAGAAGCTGGCGGTAGCGAAAGAAGAAGAGACAGAGCTGCGGGTCGCTTCGCTCATTCACGACATCGGACATGGACCCTATTCGCATGTTACCGAGCCGTTAATCCGAACGTTCACGGGAAAAACCCATGAAGATATTGAAGAGATGTTATTCGTGCATGAACTCGAGCGTAGCGATGCCGAAGACAGGTCGTTACATATCGCAGAAGTCCTGGAAGATTACTGTCTGGATAGGCGTAAAATTCTGGGGTACATAAAAAATACCGGCGAGGGTAGGGGTAAGGATTTCGCTAAAATATTGAATGGCGAGATAGACGTGGACAAGATGGATTATTTAGTCCGTGATTCGTATTACACGGGTGTAGCTTACGGTGTGCTTGACAATATGAGACTCATTCAAGGTCTGGACTTCTTCGAGGGACAGCTTGTAATAACAGAGAAAGGGATACTACCCGCGGAATATCTGCTCTTTTCGCGATTCCTCATGTATCCCACGGTTTATAGACACCACACGAGCAGGATAGCACGACTGATGTTTGCACGAGCGGTTGAGCATTACATCAACACGAAAACTTCAGCGCGGGAATATGCACTCGCGTTACGTGAAATGGACGATTTCGAGCTGGATGTTACGTTGAGATCGGCAGAAGGTTATCCAAAGGAGATGATGGCACGCATAAACGAGCGGCGGTTGTTCAAACGCGCGGTATATACGGGCATACATGAATTAGAGGCACACGTGGTAGAGGAGTTGGATACAGAAGACCGGGTTAAGGAATTAGAGCATGAAATAAGCATAAAAGCGGGCATAGATGAAAAATATGTTATAATAGATTTCCAGGGCGCCAAAGAAGAATCGTTAAAAGAAAGCGATGCGCGGGTGCTTATACGAGATGAGCAAAGTACAAGAAGCCTGCGAGAAGTTTCTGAACTTGTATCAATGCTCAGCCGAGTTTTCTGGGAAAAATGTAAACTTGGCGTTTATACACCCGGTAAATACCGAGCGGCGGTAAAGAAAGCAGCGGAAGCGGTTTTATGGCGTTAAAAACCGTGACGTGTACGCTCCAAAAATAGTGGTGAAAGAAAGAAGACACGGTACTTCTCGGTCATACTATCCGGTCAGGGAGTCAACCCCTAATATTGACGATAATAGCGATCTAGAAAAATATATTGTGCCTATTACGAGTTCTGGATCGCTTCACATACACATTGCAGCGAGATTTTTGGATACCCGGTTGGGTGGTGGCAGAAGGGTTACGAGAAGGCAGATACTGTACCTGTGGTTGGATAGATGAAACGAAGGAAATAAAGCATAAAGCTTGGTAAATGTTGCTTTATGACAAACTTTTTGGTGGCCGCAGCAAAAACAAAAAAAGCGAATAGCTTTTATTATCCTGTGATCAAATGGTAGTTTAAGGCATAGGCACTCGTGCTTAAAGGCAGGCCCTGTACTTTAAGTACGGGGTATAGTGGCTGTGTATGAATAAGACAAGAAAGGTGTAAAATGACGAGAGAACAGCTAAATGGGTTGTTTAATTCGAAAAGAGTCAAAGGAGAGATTGGATATTACGGTTTAGAGGACTGGTGGCTGGATCAATTTACTGAAGAAGAGCGAAATATCATCATGAATACGTACCAGCCCATGGGTCTCGGTAGCGATTCACTAGTCAAAAAGGAAATACAATCAAGTTTTCAATCGAAGTTGGTTTTTCTTTCTGGTCTATCTTCGTGGTTTAAAAAACCAGAATATTACCCAATCGTAAAAAAAAAATACTTGAAAAAGCAGAAACATTTGTCGACAAAACTGACGATATCCTCGATGTACATTTCTTTTATCAAAATAAGATACAGGTATATTATCGAAACCGAGATATTGATTCCAATGCGCTTGATTTAGCTATTCAAGCCTGCAAACAACAGATATCTCTATCGAAACAAGCTGCTAAAGCGTTCAAAAAGGAATTCGAAGGAAACTTACCTAAACACATTGGATACAAACAGTTAGCAATTATCAGAGATAAGCAAAAGGATTATGAATCTGTCATACCAATAAGCAAACAAGCAAAGAGCGAAGGATGGAATGGTGATTGGGACAAACGAATAGAAAAAGCGATGCAAAAGTTAGAAAAGTTTAAAAAAGATAAATGAGGTGTGGCACATCAAACAGATACCTCGGGCTTTCAGTCGAGTGTAGGGTGGATGTGGCTAAAAGGTGGTGATGTTAAATGGAACGTGATGTAATGGATTTAAAAAATGAGAGAGCAAAAATATTGAGAGTGTTATACGATGAAAACATTAAAAATGCACATGCTAGGCTGATGCATGGCGAGCTGGAGAAAAAAATAGGCATAAATAAAAACATAGTTCAAGGTTGCGTCAAGTATTTAAATGAGCAAAACTTGGTCAAAGTAGACTATTTGCAGGGTGGAGAGGGGATAGTTGAAATCACTGCAAATGGAATTGACGTAGTTGAGGGTCCAGAGGCATATTCTGACCAGTTTTCAATGAACTATAATATTTTATCTATTCATGGTAACGTAAACGCCCCGGTTGTCCAGACAACTAGCCAATCATCTGCAAATATGTCTTTTGTGCAAAAATTTGAGCAAATTTCAGACATGGTACAGAAAAAGGAAGAAATTTCCAAAGATGAAAAAGAGGAAATTCTTACTTCTATTAATGATTTAAAAGAGATGTTAAAAAGTGACAATATCGAAAGAGGACGCATAGATACCGTGTTAGACAAGTTGAAGAAACATTCATGGCTTATCGGGCATATTAAAGACATAATCATTTCTGCATTTGGGTTATCATGATGCACCAATCGCCATTTACCAGATGCCTCAATGTTCTAAAACCCAACCAACCAATAGGGCCCCTGACTTCAGTCGGGAGTGGCTGGGGCTGGAGCGGCCGAAGGGAGTGACTGGGCCGTGTGCCTGTATTTGGAAGCAAAAAAAATGAACAAGGATAAGTAATATGTGAGGATTGCTATGGTTTCAGAAGATAACATCGTTTGGTTTTGGTTAGAATATTTCGCAAATAAAGAAAGAACCATCGAATATATTTCAAATAAGATTGGAACTGAAAGGTATAATAATTATTTATGATAGTGTAATCAAAACGAGGCAAACGCATAACTTTAAAAAACTCGAAGAAATAGAAAAGATAAACCCCGGTTCTATTGAAGAACAGAGTGACAAGGTTGTTTATAGTATAAAACAGGCATCAGAATATTTCCGATTATCAAAAAGCGCAAATTTGCACGTAAAGCCTCTAATCCTATATTATGGGATGATTTCTCTTTCAAAAGCATTAATGGCGAGTACATTTATTTTCAAAAAGCCTGACCAACAACATGGTTTGGGAGGAAAGCCAAAATATCTTGATTGTCAAATCAAACAAGGGAACTCCCAATAAATAGTCTACCCAAAAGCCGGTTTTATAGTAACATCCCACATGGGCAAAGTCTCAGATCTTTCGATCCTATCTTCATAGATTTTCATCGCTTCTTTAGTCAGCTTTACCCCCTTTTGGTAGACGGCATCAAGGAGATGAACGACAGGACGCACGCCGTTCCAGGTCATGGTTCCAGCCCATTCGAGAGTTTTCTCAATGGAAGACAGGAGCGTACCGTTCCAATGTTCCTCTAAAATACCCCAGCATCGCTCAATTGGATTATATTTGCTGTGGTAGGGGGGATAATAAATCAACCGCAGTATTAACCCGGTTTTGTCCACGAACTCGGTCATCCTTTTGATAAATTGAGTTCTACGGCTATTGATGTGTGGTCCATTGTCAAGATTTATAACCAACTCTTTGATAAGGCTGTGACGCCTTTTATTTTCTTCCCACCATTGTTCCAAACAATCTACAATGAAGTCACTGGTCTCGATTGAAGTGCCGAAGATAATGGACAGAAAATCATTTGCTGGCTCAAAAATACCAGAAGGCACCAGTTTGGCATCAGACGCAACATCGTGATCTAAAGCCCCCTCAGGTTCCTTTTCTCTGGTCTTCCCATCGCGGGAAAAATCACCGATCTTCACTTTAGCCTTTGTGTCAATAGAGAGCCTCAGCGTTTCCAGGCTCTCATCCGCTTGACGATTGACTCTGCCAACATTCTCAAAGATAGCATCCGTTTCAGGGATCTTTTTGAGTGGTTTCGTCTTCTGAATTCGCTTCAACCGATAGCCCAATCGGTTTAAAATATTCCCAATCGTGTTCTCACAGGGCAGTTCATCAGTTGTACACTCCATTTCATCAATCAAAGCTTGACGGACCGCTTTTGCCGTTATCCTTGTGTATGCAAAGGTAGTCTGAAAGTGGGGGTCCGCCTGACTCTTCGGCTCGACAATCGAGCGTATATCCTCAGCGAGTTTCGGTATTTTTTCCTCCGTCTTTTTGTTGCCACGGGCAGAATAATTGTCTATGCATTTTATCTCCGTAGCCGACTCGCGTATCCCCTTTTTGACGGTTGTTCTACTCCAACCAAACACCCGCTCTGCTTTGCGGGCATTGCCATCTAATAATTCGTTCGTGATCATGGCAATGTATTCTCTCCTCTTCGCACCACTCAATTTCTTTGCAGTTTCCACAAGAATTACCTTGACGGCTTCAGTTCTCCATTCAATTTTCATTCTGATAATTCTCCTCTTAATCGTACCAGTTAGTTACATGTAACAGTAGTTAAACTTTAATTAAGTCGGCCAAAATCGTAATGTGTGTGATAACAGTATTTTTGGACTCTCTACTCAAAAAACAATCTGTATAACGGGTGGCTGTTGTGGGTATATTATTAAATGCTTATGCCGTTAGTTCCGAAAACGTGATGGTGCGACAGTTTATGCAAGCAGATAATAGCCGATCAAACATTTGTGGTTCCCAGAATCTACGGTTGAACCTGTAGCAGAATTCAGATAGATAGCGGTTGGTGTGTTTGGAACTGACTCCATGGTAAATACCTCGGATGTTCCCTTTGACATTTACTATCAAGATATGGACCCATGGTAAAACCTTTACTGCGTTTTTTCCAGAACCCACAACTATATGTTGATGTTTGCGCTTTCCCGAGTTTTAAAAACCATATGCTTTCCATCCATCTGTGCGTGCGGTTATATCTTCTCCAAGTCGCCCATCGATTGCTTTGCAAATATCGTCTTCACTCATGCTTTCGACCTGTTGCATAGTCGCAAATCTTGGTTTATCTTCGCGGAATTCTACAGCCACTACTACTTTTGCTTTACCTGCTGCTCCACGACCTCGTTTACCTGGCTTTGGCGAACCAATATAAGTATCATCGATTTCCATTAAGCCAGCCAGTTCATATTGTGCATCACGTTCACTCATTGCTTTTCGTATCTTCTGGCCCATTGTCCAAACCGTCTTATAACTTCCAATCTCAAGCATACGTTGTAGTGAAGTCATAGCGATGCCGCTTTTTTGCTGTCCCATTAAAAAGATCATCCAGAACCATTTTACCAAAGGAGTTCTAGTTTTATGAAAGATTGTTCCTGCTGTTAGAGAAACTTGGTAACCACATTCTTTGCATTGATATAAATGACGGTTTTGATGAAAATAAGCTTGATCATGATCGCAACGCGGACAGCGATAACCATTAGGCCAGCGCATATTAAAAAGGTGTTCTTGACATGCTTCCTCTGTTGAGAATTTATTTTGAAAATCCAAAATACTCATTGATTCTTGTTGCATTTCATCAACTCCAAATTATTTTATGTTGTAATATATTATAAATTAGGAGGTAAGGGAATAAGCATTTATTATTATTTGTGAGTTCCCCAAAAAGGATTTTTTCCAAGATTTTCTGCGTGTAATTCGTATACTGTAGGGGATCCAAAAATTATTGATACAACAGCTTATGGAAATATTCTAATTCTTATTTCTAGAGGGGATCGGCTAAAGTTTGAGGATTTAATATTCCCATTAAGAGAATATTTACCTCGAGATGAGTCAATGTATAGAAGGAGTCCAGATATGTACGAACAGGTTTTTGGTCCATATGAGCAGATATATGCCATTGATCCAGTAAGTTGTTATCTAATGATAACGTACCTATTGTCAAATCTTGTTCGCTATAGGCCTGTGGAGTGGATAAGATTAATCGAAGGACGTGATAAAGAGTATCCAAAAGTGGATTGGATACTAAAACCTTTACTTGAAATAGCAGCAACAGGTTATCCCGCTTTTATATTGGAGGAATTTAGAAAATATTCTTCTTATTATGATTTTTGACCAATTCAAACGACATTCATCTATGCTTAGGGCACACAACCGACTCATGGATGCCCCAAATTCATTCGGGGTGGCTACGTGCCTCGTAATTTAATCAGCCAGAGGGTTAAAATCCCTCCTGTGCTGTTTACCCGCAACCTTTCTTTCAAAAAGAAAGCTTGACTAAAGAAACTGGTTTTTGATAAAAGTTTTTCTGAAAAGTTTTATGCAGAAGCCGACAGTGGCAGGATGTCCCTCGTGAGGGGGAATTGCGAAGCATTTTTGATAAAACTTTTCTGAAGTTTGAAAGGAGAGCAGCATACGGGAAATCAGTACGTGCGGTTCGATGAGGGGACGGAGGTTGAAAGATCTCTTTTTTACTCTGCAACTTAAAAACTGGAAACGACATCTAAGACCTCTATGGGTTCAGTGCTTATTTCTCTAGGATTTAAATTTCGCCGTTCTACTAGTTCAAACATCTTTTTAACGTCAAGGGGTATATTTCTCTCGGTGATATGTTTTATAGCCTTTTTTTTGTTTATTAAGTATTGATGTGCAAATGAGCCGGTTATTGATTTGATTCCTAAAAAATCGGTTATTATATTAGTTTCTTCAAGACTATCTATATAACTAAATAAATTGTCTACACTATCTCTAAAAGCTAAATTCTCCGATATAATATCTGCAATCCGCAATACTATTTCACTGCTCAAGGTAGTCATATATATTCACCGTTTTAGTTATATAAGATACTCTAATACAAATTAATGTGCCGTTTAGTGCATGATATTCACCCATATTATAAAAAGTTTGCTTATCTTCTCCTTTCGCGATGAATCCCCCCTTTCTCGACACGATTAAACATTCTCCATCTAAACCCTTTGTAAGTAAGTTTATGGAAGATATTAAGCCAAAGCCTCTTTCTCTATCGCGCTTTGTAGATCGTCCTTTTATTGCTTCTGAGAGGGCGGTGGTATCATCAAATTCAAATCCCGCTTTTTTGAAAGCCCCATGTATAGAAATCCCATTGTCTATTATACTGATCTCTATAAATCTCTTTTTTGGATATTTCTGAGCCATGATATACGCAGTTGAGAAGCTTGAGTGTTGGTACACATTATCAACTAATTCACCAATAAGATAAGCAAAGGCATTACGACCACCAATATAATCACTTTCAAAAGCATATAACGGTTCAAGCATTCTTTCTCGTTGATGCGCATCGAGAGGTATTTCTGCAATAGGATGATAGCTACTTCTAGAAGAAACGTGTCGCTTACCCTTAGTGATGATATTATAAAAGCTTAAAACCTCAGAGGAGGATGGAGGGATAACAGAAATATCGCGATTTGTTTTTATGAAAATACCTAATGGGAGTAGATTTGTTGGATAAAACCAGTCTATGTTGGATAAGTCCATCTTTTTTGTATGATGTGCATTATTTCTTAATTGACAGAATTTTAGATATTCCCTACCCAAATCGCTCTCGTTAAACTCCATATCTAATCAACTATAATATTGTCCTTCTATATAGTTCACCTTTATAGTTTATTCAACGGCTCTCATGGATGCCTCCGATTTCAGTCAGAGTGGGATGGTGCCCCGTAGTTTAATCCGCCAGAGGCTTAAAATCACTCCTGTGCTGTTTAACCGCAACCTTTTTAGAAGTCACAATCTTAATAGCCACTTGCCACAGGATAAGCACCCAGCGTTTTCAACATTGTCACCTTACTTTTAACACCTTCTAACGCTTCTTTTATCTTCTTCTCCTCTATATGCCCTTCGCAATCTATGTGAAACATGTAATCACCCATAGCCTTCTTTGACGGTCGTGACTCAATCTTCGTGAGGCTTATTTCACGTTGTGCAAATTCACCCAAAGTATCGTATAACGCTCCAGGACTGTCCTTCAGGTACAGCAATATAGAAGTCTTATCGTTACCGGTAGGATATGTTTTGATACCAGAGGCAGAAAGCACGACAAATCTCGTAACACTATCTCGGTCCTGCACGTCTTCTGCGATTATATTGAGCCCGTATTTAGCCGCTGCTTCTTCAGACGCTAACGCTGCTAACTCTTCTGATTGCGAAGCCAATTTCGCAGCACCCGCCGTACTGTCCACAGCTTTCAGTTCCAGTCCTTTACACCGTTCCCGTAGGAACCGCTTACACTGTGCCAGTGCATGCGGACGAGAAACTATCGTTTTTATTCCGGCAAGAACCTGTGCATCGTCTTCGTGAGACGAATAAACATGTTTCTTTGCTAAAGCTTTCTTTTTTAAAGAAAGGTTTTGTTTCGCCATCAAACAAATCCTTATCGGCACTAATATCTCGCCTACTATCTGCATACCACCTTCTGCATTTTCGCCGGATAGAACATCTAAGGTCTCACCCACAGAACCTTCCAGAGAATTCTCGATTGGTACAATCCCATAGTCCACCTCTTTCTTTAACAATCCTTCCGCTACCTCAAATATCGTGTCATAATATTTTATCTCGCCTGTATCCTTCTTTACTGACTCTTTCAGCCACTGCACTGCCGCCGTTTCCGTAAAAGTCCCGGCAGGACCTAATATGCCGACTTTCATGTTTTTACACTCACATCAACCTATCCGGAACCTTTTGTGTCCTCAACAAATCTTCTATGCCCTCTCTCGACCGTATCAAATCCACCGTGCCCGCGTTTACCAGCACCTCGGCACATCTCGGCCGTCCATTATATTGCGAACTCATCGAGAAACCGTAAGCACCGACATCCTGTATTGCAATCAAATCGCCTCGTTTTACTGCCGGCAGCATCCTGTCCTTCGCGATTATATCGCCGGATTCGCATACGGGACCAACAACGGTATATAGAGTTGAAGCACGCTCATTTTGCCTGTTCGCTACCACCACTTCATGGTACGCATCGTACATCACAGGTCGTATCAACAAATTAAACCCGGCATCTATCGCCACAAAATTCTTATGCGCTGGCTTAACCACATTCACACGGCTTAGTAGTATGGCGGTAGTGCCGGCAATAGACCGTCCCGGCTCCAGGATCAGCTTCAGATTTAACCCCAATGAATTCATCCTATCTGTAAGAATAGGTAGTATTACTTCTGCGAGGTCGTCAGGCGTAGGCACTATCTTTTTATCCTCGTCACTATAACCGATTCCAAGTCCGCCGCCGAGGTCCACGAATTCGAGTTCCATTCCACGTTCATGTAATTGCTCAACGAGGTTCATCATCTTCTCCGCGGCTTCGCCAAATACGTCCAACTTCAGTATTTGCGAGCCGATATGACAATGCAAGCCTGTAAGAGCAATGTTTCTATACTGCTTCGCTTCTTCGCAGACAGATATAATTTCGTGGTATGGCACCCCGAATTTCGATTCTTTTAAGCCCGTGGCTATTTTTGGATTTACCGCAGGCGATACATCTGGATTTACTCGTATGGCTATCGCCGCTTCTTTGCCCAGCTCGTCAGTAACCGCAGCTAAAGCGCTCAGCTCGTCACGCGAATCTACTGAGATCTTTACACCCGACTCTACCGCAGCTCTTAAGTCGTCTTCGCTCTTTGAATTACCGTTGAATAAAATCTTTTCACGTGGTATGCCCGCTAACTTAGTAAGATGAAGTTCGCCTGCTGAAAACACATCCGCACCCATACCCTCTTGTGCCAGCACCTTCAAAATCGCTAAATTACCGTTTGCTTTTACCGCAAAGAATATGTCGGTATCTATGTCCGTGTTGGGCTTCCCGAAAGTACGTTTATAATTCCGGATATTCGCTCTTAACTTAGTCTCATCGGTCACATAGAGCGGTGTACCGTATCGTTCCGCCAGTTCTACTACGTCCGCACCGCCAAAGAATAGATGGTTGTTTTCTTTTGCCATTTCTATTTCACACTCTTGCTATAACTTTGTTTATGCAAATATATATTAGTTCCGGTCGGTCAACCGTATAGACCCGCTTATCCTCAATACGTCTATCAGATGTTCACAAGCCCGGAACGCTTCTTTTCTGTGTCCCGCACCCACTAAAATAGCCACGATGCTATCGCCAATATCCAACGACCCTTTTCTATGCACTATTTCCACTGATTCAATGTCAAACTTTTCCAGTGCTTCTCGTTTTAGTTGCTCAAGCTCGGTCTTCGCCGTTTGCTCGTCTATCTCTAGTTCCATGCCCCTTGTTCCCTCGTCATCCCGCACGACACCGATGAACGAGACAATACAGCCCAGTTCCGGTTTTTTCATTCCTTGCACGAGAGTATCGAGTGCAAAATCTTCTTCTGTAAACATTTTTCCACTCTTCATTTATTACAATTACCCGTGCTATACATTTTAATACGGAAAGACATATAACTTATTTATTGTGAGCGGGTGGCCTCAAAAATGACTACTAAATTTCTACGCAGTATATTTATCGTACTCGTGCTACTTGCATTTGTCACCCACGTTAGCGGCGAGAGCAAAGACGATGAAAACGTAATTTACGTACTGAAGATCGAAGGCACGATTACAGAGGGCACAGCTTTAGAGGTCGTGGAAGGTTTAAGAGAAGCAGAGGATATGAGAGCAGAAGCGGTATTGCTCGAACTAAATACACCAGGCGGAATTGTGGATGCCACACGTAAAATAACAGAAGCGATTTTGAATTCGCAAACGCCGGTTATCACGTATGTAACGCCAAAAGGCGCGATTGCAGCATCTGCTGGCGCTTTCATCCTGGTTTCTGGTAATATCGCAGCGATGTCGCCCGGAACGACAACAGGTGCGGCAATGCCGGTTGTGATAGGTATAGAAGGCAGAAAGGCTGCGGATAATAAGACAATAAAGTTCTACGCCGGGCATGTGGAGAGCATAGCAGCCTCTAGGGGTAGGAATGCCACGCAGGCAAAGCGGTTCGTCACCGATAACGATGTGCTGAATGAGAATACTGCTCTGGAAAGAGGAATAATTGACCTCATTGCCGAGGACGAAAACGAGCTTTTGAATGCCGTGGATGGCATGACCGTCGAAGTAGACGGTGAAAACAGGACTTTAGCAACTGCGGATGCTTCGTTACACATAAAGAAGGAGAGCACGCGGTCTTCCGTATTAAAACTACTTGGCAACCCGCAAATAGCATTTATTCTCTTTATGGTTGGCATATATGGGCTGATTTTTGGGTTCATGTCGCCCGGGACTTACGTACCGGAGATGATAGGTGCGATATGCCTGATTTTAGCGCTATACGGTATGGGGCTTTTCGGGGTGAATATGTTTGGTGTGCTATTATTAGTAATCGCCGTTATTTTATTCATAGCCGAGGTACTCACACCGACTTTTGGGATTCTCACTATGGGTGGAGTGGTATGCCTGATAATAGGCGCTCTGATACTCCCAAAAGAGCCTTTACTCTTCAATCCCGAATGGTTCAGAGGTTTTTTACTGACTATATTAGGTATCGCCGGTGCATCCGCTGTTTTTTTTATATTCGCACTCGGAGCGGTATTGAAGCTGAGAAAGCGCAGCATAAAAGTGGGTGGTGAAGAACTTATCGGACAAGTAACGAAGGCCGATACGGAAATAACAGAAGGAAAAGGCACTATAAAGCTACATGGCGAAATCTGGAATGCACGAACACAGGCAGGTGAAATAGAAGAGGGCGAGAAAGTGGAAATTGTCGCACGAGAAGGGTTAACGTTGTTTGTTAAAAGGAAGGAATAAATAGGCAAATAGGGATTATAAAAATAAAAATGGAAAGTTCTATTCCCTATTTGGCTGTAAAACAAATCGAGAGGTAATAACAGATGGGAATTCTATTAGGCGCACCGGTATGGTACGGCAACCGCCCATTCAAGCGGACAATAGAAGAGTTGTACAAGCTCGAACTGGATTATTTTGAGTTCTCGTTAGACTATCCATTGCCCGACTGTATGAAACATGCGGAGCGGGAAGAGCTGAAGCGTTTATTAGAAGACAGAGGCATGAAAATCGCGTTTCATTCTCCGCTTGATGTATCAGTGGCGCATCCAAGGGAAGAGTTAGCAGATGCGAGTATGACCGTTTTGAAGCGTTGCTTGGATTTTTCTGCTGAGTTCCAGCCTATCTCGTTATATTACAATTTGCACTTACATCCACAAGTTTCCACGTTTAAGCTAGAGGATGTGCGGATGCAGATAAAAACAAAAGGACTCGAAAGATGCCACGCGATAACAGAAATAGCGGCTGAATCCGGTATAGTAGTAACGGTGGAGAATGATCTGGTTACTCTGGAACAATCTGACTTGATACTCGAAGCTATTTCTGCACCGAATTTGTATTTCACCTTTGATGTTGGGCATGCAGTTTTATCTGAGCTGTTGAGCACGGCGGGACAGAAAAGAGGTAGTTATATGGATTATATTGAGCAGTGGATAGAGAAATGTGGTGCGAAAATACTGGCGGTGCATTTGCATGATTGCTGTCTTACCGAGAAGCAGGACCATTTATCAATAGGAAAAGGCGAGTTGGAGTTTGATAGGATATTCGCGCTTTTGAATAGCACGAGTTATAAATATCTGTTGATAGAGACTTTCTGGCGAAATAGAAATAAGGACGAAATGGATTATGTTGAGTTGAAAAGGAATGTAGAGTTTTGCAAGAGTTATTTGTGAATGCGTTTTTGGATTACACGATTGTAGAGGTTCTCACACAAAAACGTAAAAAATGTAAAGAGACAGAAGAATCTGATACAAGTTGTACCGATATAAATCACACAACCGCAACCATTTTTGGTGTCTTCGCTATTTCATGAGGGGAGCTGTGGTTAAGTGGCTGCCAAATAATCCAAAATCCGAAGAAAAAGGAGGATTAATATAGCCTTAAATCTAAAAGGAAGGATTGAAAATGTTGATGAGGTGATTGTGAGACGGCTTCTATAAGTTTTCCGATTTTTTCCTGTAATAATATTTCTACAAAAAAAAGGGAAGGGCAGGAGGAGGGTAATGTTACGTTTACTCCCTCACGACCCGGATTTTTAAACTTTCTTAGTGAGTTATATTATGCTTTTCCTCTTCTGACCACATACACAAGCGCACCTGCTATGGCTATGGCTGCAATGACACCAAGTCCAGGGATTGAGGGCGTTTCTTCTGCGGGTGTCGGCCTCGTTTCGGGTTTTGGCATGACACCAAGCTCAACCAGTGGATTTACGCCAGCAGATTTGAGATTGTTCAGTTCAGCCAGACTATCGACATCGAATTCTTTTACTGTGTGAATAAGTGTCTCCGGGCTGTCCACGTAATCCAACATCCATTGATTCATCTTCAACCTCATCCACCACCATCTATGTGTATCAAAAGCTGTGAGGTCTTTTTTGCTTACTCCGCCGCACATTTGACAGGCATTATCCCAATCCCATGCTATGACTATTCCTGTTCCAGTTCCCGTAGCCGAATCCCATCTGATTACGACATTGGCGACATCTTTTGCGTCTTCTGGCAATTGTTTCATCTGTTCAGGAGTCCGATCCTTTGCAATGTAATTTTTATTTCCTGTGGTAGCTTCTAATATCCATTGCATGATGTCGTCCTTGCACCAGGGCTTAATTGCAATTATCTGGTATCGTTGGCTTGGTTTTTCCAATGGCAGATTAATGTCTATATATTTGACGAAGAGAAATCCACTTGCAGACCCCGGGCAGAGGTGGTTATGGAATTGATTTGCACGAATGAGTTCCGGTGGTGCGCCTTTTGCCCAGATGTTTGCAATCGTCATTATCGTGAACTCGTTGTTAAATGGCTTTGCACCGCCACCAAATACATTCGCCTTCATCTTCTCATCCCATGCTTCTGGCTCGCTCAGCAGCTTATCCGCACCAATATTCGCCTTCGTAATCTTTGTAAATACCTCTTCGTCAGCAAGCGCCTTGAACTCATCAACACTCTTATCGAGCACCGCATTATTCACTTGGAGATACACGCACTCGTTCGTATTCTTTCTGAAGAAGGCAAAACAGAGAGGCTTCTCTCTACTTTTGTATATTAAAAGCAAGTTTCCCTTACCGACCGTACAACCACTTGCATCTGCAACGCCATCGATACATCTATCTGTATTATGCCCGTCAATTATTGCATAGCTCGCACACGTCATTACCAAAATATTTGGATCGTCCTTCTCGAAAGGTAGGTCTTTCATCGCTATCTCCGATGCTCGAGAGCCCAGTAAATACAGTATCTCTTACTCATCTGTCACCTGTGCCGAAGCATTTACTGCGAGTACTGTGCACAAGAATAAAACTAAAATCGTCACAACCATTTTTCTTTTCATCTTCTTTTTTCACCTCCTATTTGTTTTAAAAATACATGATTTCATAAAAGAAACATTTACGTGTTACTTAAATAGTTTTGGTATTATCACGTCACCTAAGTTCGATGTCCGCTTGAATTGCACCTGTTGTGCCCACTCGTATGAATGTTTTAACGCCGCAATTCGCAAGTTCTTCTATTACAATCGCTGCAGAAGGACTGCCGATGCCCGTGGAAGTTACGCAAACAGTTTTACCTTCTGTTCGCACTTATACGTGACGAATTCACGCTGTTTTGTTACCTTCTCGTAAGATGAGAAAATGTTTGCGATTGCTAAAGCTCGCTCGGGTAGACCCGGTAAAAAAGCGAGTTCTGCTTCTAATTTCGCTAGGTTTATGTGTGGCGGGGTGCCTTTGAAATATCGCACGAACATTAAATTGCATATTGCCGTCCATAGATATAAAAATTATGATATCCGAGATTGTCACCATGAAATAAAGAAGCAGTTGCAATGGTTGCAGACAGTGTTGCAACATTACGTGTTGAATCCATCATAAAAATCCGTTTTTCAATGCGTCAATCAACTTCTGGCAAAGTCTGGAGCTTATCCAGATGTCCCTGCGTCTCTTTATCTCTTCAAGGTATTCGTTTAGTTGAGACTTAGGAATCAACTTCTTTTGATACCGTTCGATCAGAATGCCCAAAGTACCTTTTAAGTTTGTAGCTGCTGATAATTTCTGGAGATTCGCATCTGCCACATGACGAGCTTCAACGTCATCAATGAAGACATAATCAGCAGAAAGTTGTAAAGCTATCTTTATTGTCTCTATTTCACCTTGATGCAATTCACAGCGCATATCCAGTGAAACATCTTTTATTTCAGTTAAAGGGAAGATTACAATCCGTTTGCTGCGACAGAATTTATCTACTTCGACTGCATCATTGGCTCCAATTGCTAAGCCTGACGTCACTACTTCATGATAGACTGTTTCTGATATGGTGAGCGTAGGATAAACAGAAAATGCCTTAGAGAGGGCTTCAAGCTTTGCCAATGCGATCTACGGACCTGAATCAGAAACAGCAGTCATTTTACCAGTTTCTATAGGTTAATTGCCATTTCAGGATTCATTTTGGAGTCAACGAGTGATTCATCGTACTTGGGTTCTGAACCATGGGCATAAGCAATAGGTATCATTTCGCGGATAGAAATACCGGCTAATTCCGCGACTTTTGCTAGCGATACGTCACCTTGTTTATACCGCTCTATTGCTTTTTCTATCTTCAACTGCTTCAACCCCAATTTCAAGATTTCATAAATTGTCGATTCTTCCTCTGGGAGTTCCCTTACCAGATAGTCCGGCAATCGAATTGTAATTGTTTTCATTATTCCTGTTTTGTTTTCGGATAATATAAATTTATTCCCTTTTTCGCGCACTTATACGTGACGAATTCACGCTGTTCTGTTAGCCTCTCGTGAGATGAGAATTTGTTTGCGATCTTCAAAGCTATCTCTGGTAGACCAGGCAAAAAAGCGATTTTCGCTTCTAATTTCGCTATGTTTATGTGCGGCTGGACGTCTTTGAAGTATCTTTTCATCATTCCTTGGGTCGCAGTATTTCGAGTTTCTGTTTGTATATTTTCATGAATTTTTGGAAGGAGTCACGATCTTGTTCTTTTAATTTCGATTCGTAGGTTTTAATCGCAGTTTTAACGATCTCTTCGTTTAAACGAGTTAAATTTGCAAGGTCCGATGCAACCACCTTTTCCGCAATTTGTCTAACAGCTAAAAGAGCCTTTACTACTCTCGCTGTCGCCGTTTTAAGCCCTTTGTCCATGAAAATTTGTCCGAGAGCATAAAGCGACTCTGTTACTTCAACTTTTGCAACTTCAAGACCCTTTTCCATAGCATCTTTTCCAACAGCTTCAAGAAACTCTGCTGCATTCCATGCGGCATCTTCAAGACCTTTCTCTGCAGCAGCTCTTCCAACTTCTCTAAGAGACACTACTATTTCCCTTGTCGCATCTTCAAGACCTTTCTCCGCAGACGCTCTTTCAACAACTTGAAGAGACTCTACTGCTTTGCTTGTCGCCTGTTCGAGTTCTTTTTCTGCTGAGGATTTTCCAAAATTCGCTAAATTCTTAATAACTTCTATAGTTGATTCTTCATCCTCTCTGCTTATAGCCAATCTGCCAACTCGTTCTAAATGTTTACAAAAATGCCCTGAAATCTTTTCCTCGTCATCTGGAACAATAATTTTAATCACCTGCTCTGTTGCTTCTTTTAATCCAACTCTTGTCGTCTCAAGATCATATTTCATGATTGAAGCATGAATAATATTCACGATAGGCTGAATCGGATCATCTACAGTACGTCTTTCGACTCCTTCTGAAGTTTTTGCCAATTTGAGGGTTTCTAAAAGTTTAGCTTTGGTAATCTCAGTTGCCAATTGGTTTATAATATTTTCCGCCGTTAAAAGATCCATAATACTAAGCATATACCGGAAGAGCATCATGAAAGAGAAAATTCCAAGTAAATACGCAGAGAAAATGTGACTTTCAAGAGAGCAGCCTAAAAGAGGGATTTGACTTAAATCTCCATTTTTTATCGTTTTCAAAATCAAGAGCCCATAAAATATTGATGAGCCGTACAAAACCAAAAGTAGCCACATATCAGGATTATCTCTAAAAATGCGAATCACTCGCGGCGAATATGTGGATGCAGTAAGTTGAACTGCAATCAAAGTCAGTGATACGACAATGGCAACGATTGCTGCTTGGCTCTGAACCAGTGCGCTGAGCATATATAGGGCACTAATTGGTTTGGTAGGAGCAAGATCAAAATAGACAAAAATGCCAGCACCTACAGAACTAAATAGCACTGCAAAAACGATGTACTCAATACAACGTCTAGTCCACAATTTTCCGTGAATTCCCCACCAATCACGTATTTTCTCCTTGAAGGTTTTCATAAACCCGGTAGAATGCTCTATTCTATTTTGCATACAAATTTATTAATAAAGTCCCACAATTATAAACTATGACCGGCGGTTGGAACATAACACCAGAAGAGCAGCCCGAATTTAATGAGATTTTTGAGGGTGCAATAACATTAGGCATCAGAAACAAGAAAAAAAAAAACGGGAAAAGTGGCAGAATTATTAGATTGGGGCACTAAGGCGATAAAGCCGCTATTATATACTGTTGAATGCTATATAGCAGATTCATCAAGTACGGATGACCAAATAGATAGAAGAGCGGATTTGGCAGCGGATGTTATCGTTCAAATAGGCCCAAAAGCCATTCCAACTCTTATTGAAATTGCACATAATGGTAATGTCACTATTTTTATTAATGACTTAGCCAGGGGGCTAATAAAGAAGTTAGGGGACGAATATCAAATTGAACAAATAGAAAAGCACAAAAATATAGAGAGAAACTACAACTGAACCGCCCACACCAAAAACGATAAGTTTTTGAGAAGTGAATAAAATGTATATAAACATACATCAAATACAATATAACCAAAAAAATGTCCAATGATAAGAGAGTTCTTATTATAGTGGCTATAATAGGAGCTGCGGGGGCAATAATTGCTGCCTACATAGGCATAATCCCATATTTAACGCAAGAACCTCAGCTTGTTACAATTCAAGGCAAAGTTACGGACGAAAATAAAATGCCTGTTGTTGGTGTAACGGTAGGTATAGATGGTATAAGCGATATAACAGGAGATGAGGGTAAATACTGTATACGTGACGTTCCCGCGGGCATTAAAGCTATAAGCGTGGAGAAGAATAGAAAAGAGGTTTATAAAAGTGCATTTAAATTAGAAGAAGGCAAGGGAATAAGGATATTTGATATTTCCTTAACTTTACAAACTCATACAGCAACACCAACGGTCACAGAACTTCCTGCATCGACACCAACTCCCGCTTCGCCAACAATGACACCAACACCAACTCAAGCACCAAAAGAGCAGGATACTAATGGCACTGATTTATGGCATATTGATCAAGAAGATCTTCACGGTGTGTGGGACTGATTAAGATGGTTTTGCAGATATCTGAGACACCGATGGCGATGGCTATTGTCAATGCTTAGGATACAGATAATGACTGTATTGTTTCCAGTTCTCCAAGCGCTAACTGAGCAGCATTTGGGTTGCACCGACTAACAAGAACTCTTCGCCCTTTGTAATATGCCCATGTTCCTTTTGTGTTCCATGGCGGACCTGCATTTGCGCTAACTCACGTGTCTTTGTGTCCTCCCACATCGAGCCCTCACCTCTAAAAATTGGCACACCGCTCTCGGCAGATATACCCTCACCGATGAGGACCGCAACGTACAATTCCCGTTTATGGGATAAATGCAGCTCGTTACGGCAGACGGTGCCCCTCTATTGAAGATACATATTACCCGCACGATCCGGGATCATGATCTAGTACAAAAGTAGTACCGTTTGATTTAACAAACCTCATTTACCGTCTTTTTTTTTGTATTGTGCTTGGAGCCGGAGACAAAGGCGTATTTTTCATTATTACCTGTCCCAGTTCCAACAAGTATGCCGGGTCAGCACGATTAAGCGCTTGCAGTACTTCTTCCTCTGGTACCGCTCTTGATTTACTGAGCCACGCGATCCTATCCTCTTCCTGGTCTTTTATGCTTCTGCGCTTGGATGTGAGGTCAGGATAAACGGTTATCCAGGTTTCTTGTGTCGGTGGTGTAGGATATTCACGATAACAACTCTGGCTTATTATAACATTAGGAAGGTGCTTGACCGCGAGTTTGTAAGCATGCTCTATCTCCTCTATTGTTGGACGTCTCGTGACCTCTTCAAATGCAAAAGTCGGTGTAAACGGATTTATACGGTGTTTCATGGCTTTATTTACTGTCGAAAGGAACTTAGCTATTCGCTCTATCTCCTCTGCATCCACGCTACCGGGCATGTAAACTGTCTGAATAAGCAGTTCTATCCCAGTCTCATTTAGCAGTTTCACCGCATTCAATACAGGTTTATTTGATTTCCCTGTGTACCATATATGGATGTCTTCAGAGTACGCTTTTACATCTATGTGCGCCTCGGTTAAGCCGGCATCTACTAACTCCGAAGCATAAGACTCTTCCAGCCCTATCTCGTAGCCATTGGACATCAATATAATCTCTTTAAAGCCTTTCGCCTTCAAACCTTTAACGAGTGCAATTAGATATTCCCGGTCCAGGGTAGGTTCTCCACCCGTGATCATCGCTTTGGGGGGAAGCTGTCCATAGTGCATGAGGCAAGCCTGTTCTGCACGCACCAGCGTCTCTTCCGCGCTGAGCATGGTTCCCCCACCATCGCGTGCAGGGCGGAAACAACCTCTGCAACTGAAGTCACATCCGGTTAGCATGAACCAGATGCGGGGTTCTATCTCCGAAAGCGTGAAATATTGGACGCCTCTTTTTGTCATAATGCTTGTATGATATTTTAGCTTTGTAGTATAAAAATAAACACATTATTCGTTTTTAAACGGGTTTGCACACAAAAAGTATTATAGCAACTGCCGCGCCAAACCAAGCAGCATCTTTGGATTCTTCTTTATCAATTCCATCAGTAGTGCTCTAGGAGTAAGCTCCGCTATCTTTATGCCTTCTACTGAATGTCCAAGCGTATTAAGGTTGTCGTCCGAGAGCCCGAAGAAGAACTCCTTTGTTTTCAAACCGATGTCCAGCCTTTTACCAAATTCGGCTTTACATCTACGCTCATATTCCTTCAACCTCTTCTTTGAACAATCCTTTTCCTGTACCGCCTTTGCTATTACATCGCCGGCTATCTCACCGGCTTGCATTGCATACGTAATACCGCCACCGGTAATGGGATTTACCTGTCTTGCCGCATCACCCACTAAAACAAACCCGTCCGCCACGTTTTCTTTTAACGGGCCGCTAAGCGGTGCGACACCGTACATCTCAGCCACTACTTTGCCTTTCGGGAACTTGCCACGTACGAAAGCATTCAAATAATCAATTGCACGAAGGTTTTCACCATTGACATCTCCGCATATACCAAGACCCACATTCGCGCAATCTCCACCTTTTGGAAATACCCAGGCATAGCCTTTTGGTGCTATATTACTGCCCACGAAAAATTCGGAATGTTCCCGATCAAACTCGATACCACACATCAAGAACTCAGCACATGTAGTTACTTCAGAAGGCGACAGCCGCGTGTCCATGCCGGCCCATCTGCCCACTCGCGATTCCACACCGTCCGCACCCACCACGATCTGTGCATGTATGAGTGTATCGCCATCCATACCGCGAACATAGACGCCTTTCACATAGCCGTCTCCTTTGATGACATCATAAGCTTCTGTTTTTACACGCACCTGTGCGCCGGCTCTTGCGGCTTCACTTGCAAGGAACTTGTCAAATAATCTACGCTCGAGCACATAGCCCACTTCATCCATGTTTTCCCCGCCCATCACCACTTTCGTGCCATCGGGACTGTATATGTGCGCTCCTTTTGCCTCTGCACATATCCATTTCTCATCGAGTGTAACAAGGTCTTTTATCTCTTTACTCACACCTTCCGCACATTTCACCGGCACGCCGATCTCCAGATTCCTATCTATCATAAGGACATCTAATCCACGCTCCGCGGCTACTCTCGCAGTTACACTACCTGCGGGTCCTGCCCCTACCACTACAACGTCATGTCTCTCCTCTCTCATTTGTCAATCCTTAATAGATAGGTATGTGTTCTATTTATTCTATTGTCCTCTTTCTAATTTAATGATGCGTAAAAATGGAAAGTTTTGAAATAGACGAGATCTCGATTTACTGGAATGTGGACGAGGATAAGTTTAAAAAGAAGGCAAAGAAAAACGATAATATCTTAATTGCGGGTTTTCCACCGCTGGGAAATATCATACCTTACCATCTGAAGGAGCTTTTAACTGATTCAGAGGAAATATTGAATTTGTATTCTTATAACTTCCCGCCGATGGCGGAAGCACGTGCGGACGAATTTGAAATCCCGCATGACGAGATTTGGTATAGTGAGGAAATGCAGTTGTTTTGTTATGTAGGCAAATATCCCGAGACCGAATATATACCAAAAGCGGCGTATAAACATGCAGAGACCATAGCTCGCATCGCAAAAGTGCTCAATGTCAAAGAGTTATATACTGTGGGTGTTATCATGCCCTTTCAAGAACCTTTTCGAGATTTAGAGCCCGGAATAGAAGCGTATGTCGGATTCTTTGAAGGCTCGGAGAAGGAAGTTTCGTCGGGAACAGAAAAGATGACACGGAAGAACATAGGTAGGTATTCCATAATTCGTAAAACCGGTCTTCTACCAGGTTTTGCTGCTAAATTGGGCATTGAAAGCTACTCTATTCTCGGCGTGGGCAAATATCCGGAAGATCTGAGAGCATGTGCCGGTGCACTCAGAGCTTTTAAGAACATGTCAGGGCTAATGGTAGAGACGGAGAAGATAGAAAAGATGCTTACAGAAAGTGCAGAAGGTGTGGAAGAGCGATTACAGCGCCAAAAAGAGGAAGCTGCTGTCTATCGCGGCGATGGAATCGGAGCTGACGCTTCTCAATACATGTATGGCTAAAAGAATAATAATTCAAGCCTTAAACCCTTTAACCCATTCAGGCTCTTCCGGCGGATTGTTTTGTAGCATCTCCTTCCACGCCTCGTCAGTCAGCCGGTCGCTCATAGGGTGTTTGAACTCGTAATAGCTGAATACTGGACCCGCACCCACTATTATGTCGCCGTCCGGAACATTGTAGGCAACTAAAATCAGTTTCACGTATCCGACTCCTTCTTCTAGAACCTTTCCGGTATTGCAATCAGTATGCACATCCGCAACAATCGTGGTTTCTTTGCCTTCTTTACTCACGCCTTCAATAGTAGAATCCAAATTCTCGCCAAAGTTCCTTATGAACTCGTAATCGGCTTCTGTTAATTCCTTGTTCTCAAGTTCCGCCTTCGATATTGTAATCAACCGCTCAAGAATGCCTTCTAAACTTTGTAACCTTACTTTCTCTGTTTCATTCAGGGCATCCAGGTCATCCAGTCCCTTTTCTGTCATTTCCGTTAAAGACAATAACCGAGTATAAAACTCTGGTACTGGCTCCACATAGCCTACTACTACCACCTGTGGTGGCGCCGACCTCAAAGGAGGAGTATAACTCTGCTTGGCATAAAGTATAGTATCATGCCGTAATTCCGTCCAGGAAGCGAGAGCCGTCTGCAACCCCTTATTTTGCCATGCCTCGGTCTGCATAAAAGTCGGATAGCCCGCGGGGTAATTCTTAAGGAGCGGTTTCAACGTGTACAGCCACGACCAGTACAGGTTTCTATTCCAATCAGAAACGTTAAACTGGTCGAATTCATGTTCTAATGAATCCAATTGTTGCTGGTAACTGGTATTCATACCTGCGTAGTCGATATCGCCTTCTTCTCTCAAGATCGCTTCCGCCCTTTCCGAGCCTAAGATCGCCATCACATCCAGACCACGAGGAAAACATCTTGCTGGTCCTACCCCCGTGTAACAGCACGTAAAAGCATCTTCGCAGTTCGTTCCTGCATATAGTCCAACCGCAGGAGAAACCAATTGCTGGAGCATATAAGAATCCGGGATGAACCGCTGCCCCATAAACCTTAAACCTTTGGTTTTCGCTAGACATTCTTGCAGTTTCTCGCGCGTTATCGGTGGATATACCACGCAAACGCCCGAGCCACCATATATCTCGGGACTTGGCAATTTCGCCAGTTCCGCTTTTAGATTCAGTAAGTTTTCGTCATCCGCTAACGCCGTAACATCAAAATCTGAACCAAACACTTCGCCGATAGCTTTTTGGTAATCATACGGCGTCAAATCATCTGCACTGCCAACAAAAAAGGCGGTTACCGAATACATCCGTGTCCAGAGTTCCTGCGTGGTCGTATCGCCTACTTCGACTGCGGGTAATTCGGAAGAAATCAAAGATGCTTGAATAGTAGCAATTTTTGCGTCTTCTTCTGTTAATAGTGGTGTTTCTACGCGACCGCACTCACTAACGTCCCCACCTTTCAAAAGAAACGCCATCCGGCCATACCACATCATCGCTTTGAAATAGCGCTTCAGCATCTCGCTTCGTGTGTAATGCCCTCTTGGCACGTATTGCGAATAATCCTCACAGTAACAGCAAGTATCCTCACAACCTCTATTTGGGTCAGAGTTGAATATGTAGCTCGGTGAAAAGCCCTGGTGGTCCCCTATGTTCGTTATCTCTTCATTCACGTCCATGTTCACGTAATCGGGGGTAGAGAAGTCCACTTTTTTAATAGGCACAAATGTTTTCGTATCCCACGGGTTCTCTTTATTCCACTCTTCAATCACCTTCTTCTCCTCTTCTGCATCATAACCCTCGGTCGGCGTTTGCAACAGCGTCAAGGCAACCGAGAAATAAGCAACGTTTCTTCTCGCCGCTTCCTTCATCACCGGGTCATCAAAAGTTTCATAATCGGTCTTAGACCGTTCGAGCATGGCATTACTCATATCCACGAGTGCATCAAAGAATTCTCGCTCCTCAATTCCTTTGAGTATCTCATTGAACTGGATATGGTAAAGATGAAGTAATGTATCCGCAGTAACGAATATAGGAATGTCACGTGCCTTCATGTCTACATACGGATCTACAATATCGGTTTCCGTTCCGTAATCCAGTATAACGGAACCGTTCGTCTTTAACAGTTCAAGTTCCTGCGGGCTCAAAACAAGAGACTTTATAGTATCAAAATTCGTTATTCTTCTCTCGTCCAATGGTAATTGGTACTTAGGCACGCAGGGATTTACCGTGATGTTCTCGGGATTGTAGTGTGACGTGAACGCGGTTTTTGGATTACTATAGCCCGTTTCTGTGAGTACAAAATTGCCAGACAGGCGAAGCGCAGGTATCCAATTGTTATGCGAACGCCCGTTTGCATCAATGAACTCGGTGCAGTTGATTTTGCCATACGCATTTGTAAACGTTTGATTATGAATTATCTGCGGATACGAGCCTGTGCGTATGCTGAATTTGTAAGTATTACCCGCATACATTGTGAAAGCAGAGAAAGAGACATTGTGCCGATCGTCATCTGTGTAGCCATTCCAATACCCTTCCGTTATCAGGGCGTCCGTTCTCGAATCATAAAATGCAACGTGCTCGGTATGCCCACCGGTTCCAGGGCAGGGATACGTGTAGAGCTTGGTTACATTATGTATTGTCACTTTTGGCGTTAAAGTTCCGTTGTATGTGCCCGAGATGCTCGGGTATGGATTAGCGGATTTTTCGGTATCGAAGAGTTGCGACAGTTCCGCAGAGCTTAGAAACGGTGCCGGCTGTGCAGATACAGACACCGCTATGCACACTGCAAACACACACATCAAAATGAGCAACCCCGTTGTTAAAGTCACTATCTTCTTCGTACCTGCTTTCACCTTTCACTCACCCCTTTAACGATGATAGACATAACCTTTTTGTCATAGGAATAATATATCAATAAGCTTTAATATATCAATAAGCTTTTTCGTTTAAATAAAGTATGTATGGAACGACACAATCAAAAAAGCTTCATGGCAATATCCAACGTTATAAGCGGACCCGCATATGCTGAGGCATCCTAAAATACTATCCACGCGCGGTACATTTTCTTGCTACAAAAATAAACCCCGTATGTGCTATCATTTTATGCTCTGGACGCATGCTTCGATCTTTTATCTCCCATTCCCGCAGACCAACTTCATAAATACCCATCATACGAAAGCTTCTGCCATATCTCAATTCCAACCTTCGAGATAGCTTGTATATCTGCAGTACCGTGGGATTGTAGCAAAGGAGGATCCCACCGTTTAACAACGATTCTTCTGCGTGTGCCAGTACTCGCCAGGGCTCTGAAAGGTCCAATAGTATCCGGTCCAATTCCTTCTCTTCTATGCCCTGGTACACATCCTGCGCCTTTAGTATCAGCTCCCCCGAACAGTCCGTACGCTCTACCTTACCGAAGAAAGTATCTATGTTTTTCTTTGCAACCGCCTGAAATTCGGTGTTCTTTTCATATGATACTACTATTCCGTCTTTGCCCACCGCACGGAGTAAAGCCGTTGTAAGAGCTCCAGACCCTGTACCCGCTTCTAATACTTTTGCACCCGGAAATATGTCCGCAAGCATTAAAATGGCTGCGATGTCTTTTGGATATATTATCTGCGCGCCTTTTCTCATCTTAGTTATGTATTCCGCTAACGTTGGTCGTACAACAAAAATAGGGTCTCTGAGCGATGACCTTATGACACTACCGTCTTCCAGGCCGATTATATCATCATGCGAAATAGCGCCATGTGTGGACGAGAAAGAAGACCCTGCTTTTAATAAAAGCTGGTATCTTCTGCCTCTTTTGTCTATCAGATGCACGAGCTCGCCTTCTTTTAGGTTTTGCATTGTGTTACAATATTTAATGGTATTTTAAATAAATCCTTTTTTATAGTGAGTCGTTAGTGAGCGCTTGTGCCACTTTTCAAAGCGCTGTTGACCGGCGAGAACATAAGAGGATGAGAACATGGTATCCAAAAACGAGTTGGCGATTAAAATTGAGAAGCGAATAGAAAAATCTATGATTCTTCTTGCTCTTCTAATAATCCCTGTAGTAGTAGTTGAACTCGAAATAGTGCCGACAAACGCATACTTAGTTTCTTGTGCAACCAAGATAGACGATGGCATTTGGTTCGCCTTTCTTTTAGAATATCTGGTCTTAGTAAGTCTGTACGATGACAAAATTGGTTACACAAAGAGAAGCTGGTTAAATCTGGTCATACTGCTATTATCCCCCCCATTAATTTCCCCTCCATGTTTTGCTTCGATAAGATCCTTAAGGGCTTTAAGGTTATTTAGAGCTCTTATATCTCTCAGAATTTTAATCGCTTTAAATAGAGGTATTAAACCAATTTTAGATGTGTTTGTTAAGAACTCTTTGCATTATATTACTTTAATTACAATCCTCCTTGTACTTTTCTCTGGTATCGCTTTTTGCTGGGTGGAGTATCGAGATATTTCATTTCAAGGAGTTTTACAGGGTGTGTGGTGGGCTATTACAACAGTTACTACCGTTGGTTATGGTGACCTTTATCCAGAAACCCACACAGGGCGGATATTGGCAGTAGCAGTAATGAGTGTCGGAATTGGTTTTGTAGCTGTCTTAACTGCCAATATCGCTTCATATTTTGTTGTGAAAGATAAATATACTGAAGAGAGAGATAAGAAAGACGAAAATCAACTTATATTAGAAAGATTAGAGGAATTATCAAAGAAAATAGATGAAATTAATCGAAGATTACCTTAGAGGGGAAGGGATAAGGTAACATCCTATATTCCTTGCAATATTAATTTGATATGTTTTGTCGCCTATTTAATTCCATCAAAAAACATTTATAAAAATTCACATAGATTTTTTCGGTTTTATTTCGCTTTGAATTGAATTTTATTGGATTTTAGAGCGCAGTTTTACAATTTATGGGAAGAGTAACTGTACAAAAAATCAGGCTATGTTTCTGTACCATATGTTGGTTGTAGAGAGGCTATTTAGTAATTATTCTTTTCCCCACGCAAACCGCGAAGTTATCCCTGTGCAAAAAATTTGAATGCGTAAGGGCCCACTAACGTGAAAACGATGGCTATAAAGATGATGACTGCCACAGTACTAACGATAGCCATTGAAACTTTCTCTTTCTTCTTCTTATCCTTTATGCCTATCCTCAGCACAGGATTCAGCATCTCGCGAAATATATGGCCGCCGTCAAGTGGAACCATAGGCAAGCAGTTGAACATTCCAACCACTAAATTCACCCAACCTACCCAAAAAAGCACATTGGCTATAAAGAAAATACTATCGCCCATGAATGACACAGCACCTATGGGCTCGTATAAATGAGTCAGAAGGGGATTAAATGTACTGAATCCCGTAGGATACGGTAGAAATGGTAGGATTGTCAATATCAGTGGGGCACTTAACCAGTAACGAGGTGAAAAGGTCGTAAAAGAAGAAGGTATGCTCCGCAGAACTGTCAAGTCGGGAAATTCCTCTACCGCCATACCTAATAGGTCATTGGCAATGCCAATGCCCAAATAGCCTCTATTAGTGTAATACGGCGATTTTGCCAGCTCTACCGTAAACGTTTCTTCTCCTGTTTGCACTTCTATTTCCTGCCCGGGTAAAGTATGATTCATGAACTCATGGAAATCGTTATGCCCCGTTATGCTCTTGTTGTCCATCCTTGTTAAGGACATACCGTCCCTCAAACCAGCCTTAGCTGCGGGCGTACCTCTTTCAACCTGTACTATTACCACCCCATCTCGCTCAGAATCCACCTTCACTGCTATCACGCCCTCTTTTCCTTTTTTATTCAGTACAGTAAGAGAGATTTCCTCTTTTCCTTCCAACGCTTTGTTCATACCGTCTATACCCCTAGCATTCGAACCATCAATTCTTGTGATGAACGTTTCCGGTGCGATACCCGATTTTTCCGCGGGACTGCCTTCGGCGACACCATAAACATAAATTATCGTGTCACTGACGGGCTGAATGGAAAATAAAATCCCAAAGAATAGGACAAATGCGATTAATGCCACGCAGAAATTGCTCGTTACACCTGCGGAAAGTATACGTGTTCTTTCACGAGACGTTGCTACTTTCTTCTTTTCGTTGACTCCTGGTTTTTTATTTAACTCGCTCTCTACCCCCTTTTTCCCCTTTTCTTTTTCATCAAATAGTTGTTCGCTGTCCGGCTCTGCGAAGGCTCCTATCGGCACTAACGCAACTAAAAGCCCCATTGATTTTACCTTTATCCCTTCTACGACACTCAAAATGGCATGCGAAAGCTCATGCACCACTAACGCAACAACCAAACCGATAAAACCATATAATAGAGGTATATACTCATTAAACCCCGGTATAAGCAGCCAGTTCCTCGGCTTGTATAACGCCGTGGGTTCAGGCTGCAGCACAAACGTTAAGTACACATTAAACATCATGTAGATAAACATGTACACCATGACTATAAGCACTAAGACAGTACCGATATTGGCATAAATACGCCAGAATCTTTTCCTTTGCTCGCCTTTTGCCATACTGTCAAGAAAATCCTGACCTCTCAGCGTCCTTATCATCAGAATGGGCCCGTAGGCAGAGATATTATATCGCTCTAAAATGCCCTTCCTGTCGAGAACTGACACAATAAACCAGTAAATCAGGAATATGTACAGCACTAGCGTCAGGTAATACGTATCCATTTTTTATCTCTCGATCTTAATTTAGAATGGGCTTGTGAATATATATAAAAACACAAATATTTAGCATTTGGTTTTTTTGGCTATATCATGTTCGGGTCAGCCAGTATACATCAAAAAGGTGTTAAGGCCGCTACCGTCACAATAATATCCCACGGATGTTATGATTTGAGACATGAGAAGTTTGGGTGACAAAAAAGGATATAATTGAGGAGTAGGGCATCTCTGTTGGAGCATACTACCATTGGTCTAACAGATATGCAAGAGAGAGGATTCCGGGCTTGAATAAAAAGAAAGCGGGTGCTTGTGTGTCTCACAACAAAACACCAGAGGATATTGAGACAAAAATAGTACAGATAGCCTCTGATAATAAGGAATTGGACGCAAATGATATTTGGGACATAGCTACAGAGCTGTATGGATTTGACAAGACTGTCAGAACAATTGAACTGATATTGCAGCGACATTAGATAAAAAGAGACAGGGGGCGGCGTTCAAAAAAAAACTTCAAAAAAAAACAACGGAGAAAAAGAGGATAAAGATTCAAGTCCAAAAACATGGATTTAAGGAGTAGCGAAGGTGTGTGGAAGATCCAATGTCTGCACGAACCCGTTGACAAAACCTCAGAGTGATCCAAATGGCGATTCTAAGCGAATAGAGGCAATTGAAGAAGCAAACCAGCAATACCCTGAAGCGTGGTTCATGGAATTTGTCTTTACTTCTCTCGTATGAATTTGATGTTCACGTTTCTACAATGAGCTTTTTGCGTGTTCTCGACCCGGAGCGGTATAAATCTTCTGAAATTGCTGAAAAAGTGATTTTTTATGAAAAAACCAGGCCACACGTCAGGTATCACGCAGATACCAGGGAGGCTACGCTCGAAAACGGGTCGCTAATATACCAAATCTATGTTGAAAACGACTATTCAAGAGGCTACATGGTTCTTTGCGTATTCCCGAAGAAGCTTTCCTATTTCGTTGTATTAACCATCCTTCGAGCTTTCAGGTTGCACCGCAAACCCGAATTATTCCATCACGACAACGGTGGCGAGTACGATAATGGAGTTGTCTCTCGGTTACTTCAGATGCTCGGCATCGTGGATGTCCCAATAGAGGTAGAGAATCCAAAGGGAAATGGAAAGAAGGAAAGAGCTCACAGTCAGGACCGGAAATGTTTCTATGATAATTATCAGTTTAGAGATATAGAGAGTGTGGAAAAGGCGATTCCTGAATATATCCGATTCCGAAACGAGTCGAAGGGGCAGTGGGCACGATATGGAAAAACTGCCTCAGCGGTATTGAAAGGCGCAGAAGCAAAACCGTTGACCGATGAATAACTGGAGAGGGTGATTCGGGAACTGTATTTCAAGAAAGCACCCTTCGGGTGCAAATCAAATGTTAGCTACAGCTA
>Ga0255453_1002_pt1 | contig 42567 bp, 44 predicted proteins | sample ANMaggQLBNCT01G4_FD_182628 | JGI IMG/M metagenome (GOLD analysis project Ga0255453, IMG submission 182628) | Sediment cell enrichment communities from methane seep in Santa Monica Basin, California, United Staets - ANME aggregate JGI... | ecosystem: Environmental > Aquatic > Marine > Cold seeps >...
TGACGGCTGGCGCTATCGTTGTGTTGCATCCATTTTCCAAGCGTATGGGCTTCAATTCACATCTCCATATACTCGTGACCGAAGGTGGATTCGACAAATGCGGCCGGTTCATCCACCAAAAAATCATCCCTTTCAACGCTATGCGGAAAACATGGCAATATCAGGTACTTACCCAGTTCAAAGCGGCACTTCCTAAGACTAGGGGATTCGCGGTGCTCATAGACCAACTTTTCAAGAAATATCGCAAGGGCTTTGTCGTATATCTCCCAGAAGAATCCAGAATTACAAACAAACGAAAGATAGCACGATATGTAGCCAGATACATCCGGCATCCCGCGGTCGCAAACACACGATTGCACCGATATGACGGGAAAACGGTCACATTCTGGTACAAGGATCGTGAGGGAAAGAAACTTTTCGTGACTATGGCGGTGCGGGAGTTCATAAAAGCTTTGATTCAGCACATTCCAGATCGGAATTTCAAAATGATACGTCATTACGGTGCTTACAGCCGTAGAACAAAAAGGAAATATTCCGGTTATCTACAGAGAAGTATAAGGCAGGTTACATTCGAGGACTTTATTACGAAAGTGAATAAATGGGCGCCAAATTGTCCAAAATGTGGAAGAAAAATGACATTCGTGTGCTATGAGAAGGGTCCACCGATAGAAAATGAAATTTTTGGATGTAGATTAGCTGATTGGAACCACTCCCTGCTTAGCTGTAGCTAACATTTGATTTGCACCCAAAGGGTGCTTTCTTGAAAATAATCCGGCTTCGTATCAAAAAAACAGCCGAATATCCATTTCTTTCTTGTCTAAAACACACTCTATGGGGAAGTAAATCGGCACGGTTCAATGAGCCAACATGAAGACACCCTCACGTTCATATCATATAAATCACTTGCTGCCCTTGCCGAACTTACTGGCAATGTATTATTAGATTTGAGCATATACCGCTAAAAGATCCACCTTTTCCAGAAATATCAAAGAAAAAAAGCTGACCCTTGTTCAGTTATCCTTCCCACCCATAAACTCCCCTTCCAACCGAAACGCCGGTATCCAGTCGTCATACAACCGCCCATTCACATCAACGAACTCTGTGCAGTTGATGGTCCCATATTCATTTGTAAGCGAATGTTCATGAATTATCTGTGGATACGAACCCGTGCGTATGCAATACTGATAAGTACGACCCGCAAGCAGTACGAACTGAGGAGAGAACAGAATGCTGCGCCAATCTCTTGTGTAACCATCCCGATCCGCAACTACCTCTGTGTCATCCCATATACGTACGGATCCCGAATGCCCACCCGTACCGGGGCACGAATACGTGTAAAGCTCGTACACCTTTATATCCCGCTTTGGCGTGATTGTGCCTGTATGCGTACCAGCTATGCTTGGATAAGTGCCATAACCCGTATCAAACACCGGCGGTTGTCTGACGGTAACATTACCCTCATGCACATCGCTTATCACTGTACCTTCGGGGCCTTCTACATACACATTCGGGATTTGTAGTGCTGAGGTCCCGGCGTTTTTGGGATTCGCCGTCAGGTTGATCGTAGCGAATGTACCAGGTGTTGATATTGCCCCCCCGGTGGCGACACCAAATATAGTAAACGTATCATCCACGCTATAGGAACCAAAATTATCAGTAAACATCCCGCCCTTTGTTACGCTGTTCACGGTAAGAAGCGACGGATCAACGCACAACAAATCCAGCTTTATTTCTGTTATCGGTTGATTTGGCGTCACGGCTATATCTACAGTAAAAGTCTCCCCTGGATTAACGGTTTTTTGAATCGGAGAAATCGCGATTCGCGTTGCCGCAGACGTTGCGGCACCTACTCGTGTGGCAGACCATGTTATGAGTGGATAAACCCTGACAACTCCCCACAAATCTTCATGCTTATATTTCCAGGTACCTTCAGTTTCGCGACTAGAAGTAAAAACACCGGCAATCGTATTTTCTGTATCGGGCGGTGTTGGCGTGTAATTGAATTTGCTGTTAACTATTGGGGCGTTAAATGCGTTACAGGTATATTTTGTGTTTGATATAGCAGTTCCAATTTTCAAACCCGTTGTTTTGTCAAACATGTCCACGGGCACTTCTTTAACAGAGATCGAAAAAAGTGTTATATTATTTCCCGATACTTTTAATTCGACTTCTCCGTTATATGAGGTATTCCCTTCCCAGGCTCCCTCGTAATTCTGCTGTGCGTTACTGGATGAGCTGCAAATACAAACAGTAACAGCAGCCATCAATAACACAAAAACAACAGCGCTAACTTTTTCCTGCATCATCTCTTTACCAGTTCTATTCTCGTAATCGCATAAACTTTTTGGCGTGGCTAAAGATTGTAAACAACGATAAACATGAAGAGTGCAGCGGCGATTAACGCAAAAACGAATGGATGAAACGAGATAACTATGATAGCGAAAGAACACAAAAACAGTGCTATTGCCACGGTTGACACCGCAAGCCGGCGCAAAAGTACCATCTTCTCTGGTGCTACAACAATCGTTCTCGCCTCTTTCGTCTCCTTTTTCGCTTCGCTTTCCTCGATTTCGTCTCCTTCTTCTACTTTCTCTTCTATCTGTACCTTCTTTTGCTTCTCCTGTTCTACGATTGCCAGTGAAAAACTCTTCTTCGTGGCGCCATAACCTGTACTCACAAAAATAGCGCCTGGATCCATATCCTCTATAGTTCCCGCATAGCTCTTCGGCAGTCTTACAATTGCTGCTATTTTCTCTTTGTCTATCACATACACCTTGTCCTGCAGTATCATCACTTTGTCCGCCATTTCATTGCCAAGCGAGAAATGCACATGCGTTGGCTCGCCACGATTGATAATAACCATCTCGAAACTCGTCTCATCACCTAACTTCAGTGGAATCTTCAACACGTCGGATTCAAACTCGATAGAATTTTGGCTCTTTCTACTCAGGTATATCTTCTGTTGTATTCGTTCCATCTCACCGCCTCAGAACGCTGCGAATTAGCATATTAAAACTACTAACACTCCCGGTTCATTCTGCCATCAGTTCCGGCGGTAATAGGTTGGGTATACTATCTTCTATGGGGTACCGCAGGTCGCACTTTTTACAATACAAACTCCCCGTTTCTATCTCGCCACCTTCCGATTCCGTTTCTATGTTCAATTCCAAATCGCCCTTACACATCGGGCAGGCGAGTATATCCATCAGCTCTTTCTTCATCTTTCATCTCAACTCCGTATCTTTAACAAGGTTCAAATTCAATTAAATGTTCTTCAGTAAACAAAGGAAAAGAAAGAGGTATGAGTGAGGTAAAGTTTGAATACTCGGACCATCTGGAAATAATAGGTGTAAAGGGGATTCCGGAAATAAGGGCCGGTGACGATTTAACTGCGATTTTCTTTGACGCACTGGAAAAGAACGACTTGTGCCTGGAATCGGGAGATGCTATCGTTTTTACATCCAAAATAATATCGAAGAGCGAGGGCCGTGTCGTGGACCTTGTGGAAGTGAAAGCAGGTAATGAAGCAGAACGGATAGCAGCAGAAACGGAAAAAGATCCGCATATCGTGCAACTCATACTGAACGAAACAAGGGAGATTGTAATAGTAAAGCAGAATAATATTATAGTAGAGACAAAGCACGGGTTCGTATGTGCAAATGCAGGCATTGACGAGTCAAACGTGGAGGAAGGCAAAGCGGTATTGCTGCCGGAAGACCCTCAGAGCAGTGTTTCACAGCTCAGGCAAGAAATAGAAGCGCGAAGCGGTAAAGAGGTCTCCGTGCTAACTTCTGATTCCTTCGGTCGGGCGTTTCGTGATGGCGTTTCCGGGATATGCGTAGGCGTTTCCGGTGTCCCGGCACTGCTGGACCGTCGTGGTGAGCGGGATAGGTTTGGTCGGATCGCAATGATAACAAAGGAAGCTATAGCGGATGAAGTATGCGCGGCTGCGAATCTCGTGATGGGCGAATTCAATGAGGGCATACCCGTGGCAATTGTTCGTGGGTTGCGATTAAAACAGAGCGATTCCAACATAGAGGATGTTCTGTTTCATAGAGCGAATGATCTGTTCAGATAATACGCATTAGAAACTTGCTATAAACCGCTGTTTTGTTCTCTCACCCAAAAAGAGGTGATAAAGCACCCGCACGTTCTTAGCCATTTGGCTCAGAATTGTTACCGAAATAGAACCTTATATGTATGGGTGCAACCATAAACCCTATTAATGATTTTATTCAAAGCGTTGAGCAGTAAGACAAGGCTAAAGATGCTGAAGCTATTGACGAAGCAGAATTATCATGTATCCGGGCTGGCGAAAGTGTTGGATATATCAGTACCTGTTGCTGCGAAGCACGTTAGAATATTAGAGGCTGCCGGGCTGGTGCACTCAAAAACGTTTGGAAGGACGCATGTGCTGAGCCTGAATAGAGAAAAGTTGTATGAAGCACTGGAAACTTTTGGCGAGAGTTACGAGATAACTGTACAGAAAGGCACGAGTATCCTGGACGTGTTAAAGGAAGTTGCAGGTGTGAAGATAAAGCGAATAGGAGATAAGGAGTTTGTTGTTTCAATAGACGATGAAGAAGGGTTTTTTGTTTACGAAGTGGATGGTAAAACACCCGATGTACCAATCAACGACTACAAACGGGAAACGGATGGAACACTAGAGATAAAACGATTGGTTCCGGTTGTCAAGAAGAAGCTGCGGGTGAAACTAAAAGAGGATGATGGTAAATCCTCTTGATTAGCCGAGAGGGCGTTGTCGGGCAATGACTTTAGTCGTGCAGAACGCGAAACGCTCGTCCCTTTAACTCGTTTCGGGGTGCTATCGCACTTGCACAACAGTATCAAAACAAAAACCGAAGTATTTATATGTCCTTTAAACATACATTATTTTTAGATGTCTTCCGAGCTGCCTAAATGTAGGATCATTGTACTTACGAGGTCTATCCACCCGGACTTGATTGATGTGTATTTAGACACTGCAAAAAAGGGCTTTAGCCTCTGTAAGTGTTTTTAGGGGTTGCCCGGAAGTCGTAATAAACAGGGATGGTGTACAGACCATGGAAACCGAAAAGAATGCAAGTAAAGAGCACGACCTGGATGCCTACGTGCGTATGCTGTCTTTGGCCGACATTTTGCGAGAGCCTGTTATGCTGTCGGCGATCCGGATGCTGAGGCTACTTCCAGGAAGCCGAGGCCTGGACGTAGGATGCAGGACCGGTCACCATACTTTGTGGTTGGCCGAGGCGGTGGCACCTGCGGGACATGTCACCGGTCTTGATTTGTCACCTGAGCTTCTGGTCCACGCAAGGGAACTAGCAAATAAGTCCCGATTCTCGGAACACGTTTCCTTTCAGGATGGGGACATGAACAAACTTCCCTTTGACGACAACACTTTCGATTGGGTATGGAGTGCAGATACTATATGGATCGGACCCAAGGGCTGTTCGGCTGGAGACTCGTTGCCGGTGATAAAAGAACTAACGCGGGTAGTGAAGCCGGGTGGATGCGTAGCCATCCTTTTCTGGTCTTCGCAAGAGCTACTATCGGGACATCCGCTATTGGAGGCACGGCTCAATACGACCTCTCCTATAATCGCCCCTTTCACTAGGGGTATGAAACCTAACTTCCACTTCTTATGCACGCGGGGCTGGCTACGAGACGCATACTTGGATAGCCTAATTGGCCACACATTTGTATCGAATTTTCAGGCACCGTTAAGTGATGACCTCCGTGGCGCATTAACGGCACTATTCCAGTCATTCTGGGGAAATGCGCAATCCGAGGTGACACCGGAAGATTGGGCGGAATTTGAACGGATCTGTCAGCCGGAGTCACCTGATTTTATTTTAAATCGGCCGGATTACTCTGCCTTTCTTACCTATTCGCTATTCCATGGTAGGGTAGTCAAGAAAAAAAATGATTAACTCCGATGCGTATGTATGTGAGGATCGGAATTTGTTGTTTTATTAGCGAACTTACAGCAAGCGTCATTCTACAATATGAGCCTATATTTATTTTAACTCCGGTTGCAATTCGCTACACTCAAGTGTACGCTCGACGAACTTCGTTAAATCGCATCTCTTATACAATAAGATACCTCTGGTCCAATGTGTAAGGAAACTCCCAATACCTAGTTTACTCAAAATGCCGGGCCATGATAATGTCAGATTAACCGCAGAGTTCATGGAGAACGCCGAGAATGTAGATTTTAGAATATGGATACTTGCCCCTAACAGCTAAACATCCACGAAAGACAAACCCACATGCAATCACCGCACCACATGAACCGAAGTGGCTTTAAATGACACGTAGGCCTCCGCTCCGATTCGCAGCCCAAGCCGTTCATGCGATTGCTTCGTAATAAGCACGACAATCGAATTATCCAGCCTTACACGTGTTAACGGGCCCATATCATTTATCTCCTCTATTCGCCCCTTCAAACAGTTCATCGCACTGCTCTCTTCCCTGCACCCGGCTAAAATTATATCCTCAGGTCGTATGAACACTTTCACCTTACCCTCGCAATAAGAAGAAACAGCGAATATGTTTGCACCGGTATCTACTTCTATCTCGGCAACGCCACTTTTGTTATCCCGGACAGTCCCGCTAAGTATATTCTCCACACCCACGAAATCCGCTATAGCCTCGTTTAAAGGTTTGTTAAATATCTCGAACGGCGTGCCTACCTGCAGTATCTGCCCGTTCATCATCACCGCTACTCTATCCCCCAACACCATCGCTTCTGTCTGGTCATGCGTTACATGCACCATTGTAATATCTAATTCCTCTTTCACCCGTTTCAGTTCTACTCTAAGATAATCTCGCGTTCTGAGGTCTAAAGCAGCCAAAGGCTCGTCCAGCAGTAATAGCGACGGTTCAACAGCAACCGCACGGGCAATCGCAACTTTCTGCTGCTCACCACCGCTTAGTGTAGTGGGATACCGGTGTGCAAGATGCGATACTCCCAGCCAGTCCATAATATCCGCTGTTTTATTCTTATTCGCGTCCGAAGATGCGGACTTATTCAACTTCAACCCAAATTCTATGTTCTCTTCGACTGTGAAATGCGGGAACAGAGAATAATCCTGATAGATAAAGCCTACCCTTCGTCTTTCCGGTGCAAGATTCGTTACGTCCCGCCCTCCAATCCTGACGTCGCCACTGTCCGGAATGTGGAAACCCGCGATTGTTTCCAGTAGCATCGTCTTGCCCGCACCGGTAGGCCCCAAAATAACGAAATATTCGCCTTGCTCAATCTCTAAATTTATGTTCTTCAGAGCGAATTCTTTCCAGTCTTTGTATAAATTACGGATTCTTATCATTTCAGGTTGTAATGCCTTTAATAAGCATATCCATGCCGGGAGCGGGGCTCGAACCCGCGACTTCCAGATTATGAGTCTGGCGCCCTAACCCACTAGGCCACCCCGGCTTTCTATTCTTACCCTTTTAACTCCTTACGCAGGTCTCCGATAGGGGCTATCCGCTCGGCAACGGCATCGTGCTGATGGATGCTCTCCTCGTTCATCTGCTTTATTGTAATGATAGACTCGTCTGGTAGCTCAGTAAATGTTTCTACCACTCGTTTCGCCATCTCTCTAACGCAATCTTCCACGAACATCGGTTTCTTATGCGCGAGTTCAACCACTTTCGACTCATCCGGGCGCTTCAAGATTTCATACGTTTTTGCACTCATGGATCTCTCGATTATATTTATTATCTTGCCCATAGGGATTTTGACATTGTTTTCTACTTCTATGGACAGTATACCCCTACCCCTTTGATTATGTGTTGCCATAGGTGCAGTATGTAAAACCTGCATTATGTCCTTATCGGCTAATCCTAGCCCCCTCAACTCCTCCGCTACTTTATCTCTCATCAACTCCTGTGCGCAGGGGCATGTGGTCATACCGACAATCTCGGCACCTATCACTTTTTTGATTCTTATATCGTCTTTATTGTCACCCTGTGAGGGGCGCGAAGCTATTGCCTCCGCGAAGATAGTTGCAGGTTCCTGACATGAAATATTCATTACCGGCGTTTGCCGTTTTAACATATACACGCTCTCCATACCCACCTCGGCGGTAGAAGCGTATTCGTGGAGAAGGAGTACCCGCTTTGCTACTTCGCTGCATAACTCTTCCACTTCGTATATCGGCGCGCTAACCGCTTCTTCCAGCACTTCATACATTGCTTCAAAATTACGCGATAAATTCGCGCCTTTTATATCGCTTGGCAGGTCCACGAAGATATAAAAGTCAGATATGAGAATCACTGGCCTTTTCCCGCCGGCTCGCGCTACCTCTACCAACTTCTTCACGTTTCTTACACCCACTCTCGTCAGGTTTATCTTTATGTCGGGACTGCTTGCTTGCACATCCGGCAGGGGTATCGTCATGGTTCTTACATTACACTCCTTAACCTGTTAAACCTTCTTTATATTTATAGTGTAGAATACCTATAGCTAAGTCTATCTATTTGTAAGGAAAAAGTCATCACATTTAACGCAATAACGAGGAGGTAAAATTTGTGGGAACGAAGAGAAAAGTCTTTTTAATTATTATTTGTTTTTCCGTACTGCTTATGCTTATAATGACGTTGTCGCAGCATGCTACGGTAAACGTAAGCGCACAATCGTCAATAACTTGGCATACCGCATCTCAAGAAGCTATGCAAATTGCCACGGCACAAAACAAATCTGTAATGATTTTTTTCTATTCCGATAACTGTCCCTGGTGCACAAAGCAAAAGGCAACTTTTAGCGATGTGCGGGTGATAGAGAAGTCCAAGAATTTCGTACCTTTAAAGGGGTCAGGAATGCTTGCCGAACAGTATCACATACGCGGTATTCCCGTAATCGTGTTCACAAACTCGCAGGGCAGTGAAATATACCGTATAACCGGCTATCGTGATGCGGATACACTGTTAAAAGAGCTGCAGCGGGCTATTGAACCATTCAATCAACCGCAAGCGGCACAGTCTCAGTCACCAGGATTTCATATGGTGACGGTAATGGCGGCACTCTTTGTATGCTGGCATTGGTGTCGGAGGCGACATGTAAAAAGATGATAGCACCGTCACCTCTTATCGCTTTATCCTTTGGTTTGTTAAGCGTTTTGTCTCCTTGTATACTTCCGGTGATACCTTTAATCGCGGCATATTCAACGAAATCCGGTAAATTCATACCTATTACTATTGTTATAGGACTATCCTGTTCATTTACACTGCTGGGTGTACTTGCTTCTGCATTTGGGTCCGTATTTCAGCAGTATCAAGCCCTGCTCCATGTGGTCGGAGGTGTAATAATCATATTTCTTGGTCTGTACATGCTTTTTGATCTAATCGAGCAAAAGGTTCGCAATGTCATGCCAAACACGGGGATAGGCACGAGGTTTTCGGCACTCAACGGTGGTGGCGGAGCAGTAGGGGGTTTCACGCTTGGTTTTACGCTTGGTATTGTATGGACACCATGCATCGGGCCCATACTGGGTGCAATACTTGCAATAGTGGCGGTAGAAGGGGATATACTATACGGTGGCTTTCTTTTAGCTATCTATTCATTGGGGCTAGGCATACCGCTACTTGCAATTGCATATACTTCTCGTTTCACTTTAAAACCGTTTATCAAGCACAGTTTAGTTATCAAAAGAATATCGGGTGTTATATTGGTGCTAGCGGGATTGTATATGCTTTTGTTTAGTTAGTTGCGCTACACGTTTGGGTGATCTAACAAAAGGAATGCCGGCAAAAATAGAAAATCTTATATATCACTCTTTTCCCTCATATACAGTGGAGGTATATATAAGAAAGAAATAAAATGATTGCGCAAGAGAAAAAGCCGATAGAGGAGATTTTAGGTTACCTCGAAGGTAAGAAGAAGGTCGTAGTGATGGGCTGTGGTGGCTGTGCTACGTTTTATCATACCGGCGACACAAAAGCGGTAAATGCGATGGCTGAGACCCTTACGAAAGAAGGGAAGGATGTCTTCAAAATGCCACTGCCGTTCAGTATTCAAGCCTGTGATATCGAGAAGAGCGGGGTATGGCTGGAAAAGAACCGAAAGGAACTCGAGAATCGCGATGCCGTTTTAGTATTGAGTTGTGGTGATGGTGTGCAAGTAGTGACCGAATACATGGACGAAAAGATGGAGATTTCGAAAGCCGTAATCCCGGGAAATGATGCTCTGGGGCTTGTAGGCGGTGGTCCTAAGAAGTTCAAGGAGACATGTCAGTCATGCGGAATGTGCGAATTAGGCAAAACTGCTGGTATCTGTCCATTGACTTCGTGCGGAAAGGGCTTGATGAACGGTCCCTGTGGTGGTGTGCGAGAAGGCGATAAATGTGAGATAGACGAGGAAAAGGACTGTGCCTGGGTAAAGATATACAAGCGAATGGAGAAACTTGGCGAAGTCGAGAAGTTTGAGCAGATGCTTGACCCGCATGAATGGAGTAAAATGAAGCGGCCACGGCTGTTCGAGATAGAAGAGCCAGTAGGGATGGATGTGATAGGCGCTATGAAGGGAATGATGACCATAAAATTCGGTCCGAAGCCAAAGCTGGATGAGTAAAGGAGGAGTGTGAAAGAAAAATGGGTGATGAAGTTTATAGCGATTTGATGAGAGAGTTGAAGACCGGGAAATACGTCTTCACAGGTGAGTTAGAGCCAGAGAAAGCGGGTGATGTCAACGAGCCGATCGAGATGGCAAGAGAGTTAAAGGGTATGGTAGTAGCCTGTAACGTGACGGACAATCCACAGAGTTTCGCGTATGTTAACAGTATGGCGGCGTCATATCTAATCCAGAAAGAGGCAGGTATGGAATGCGTTTACCAGTTGAGATGTTCGGACAGGAATCGTATGGCGCTTCTATCAGACGTGCTTGGTGCAGGTGCCTTAGGGCTGAAGAATGTCTTAGCGTTAGCGGGCGACCACGTTTCATTAGGAGATACGCCAGATGCAAAGCCGGTATTCGATCTGGACTCAACCACGCTTATAAAGCTGATACGGACAATGGTGGACGAGGGCAAAGACCTTGGAGGCAATGAAATACATAACCCCCCGAAACTGCATGTAGGCGGTGCTGCGGCACCCGGGGCGGCACATCTAAAGGCCGAGGTCGGGAAAGTGAAGAGAAAGATCAATGTCGGTGTGGAATACCTGCAAACTCAGGTCGTTTACTACACGGACGTTCTGGATAAGTTCTTTGATGAGTTGGGGAAGGTAGATGTCCCGATTCTGGTGGGTATATTCCCGGCAAGAACTTTCGGGCAGGCTGATTTCTTCGATAAGTATGTCGCGGGAGTGGATGTGCCACCGGATTATCTGGAAGCCATGAGGAAGACGAAAGAGATAAAGGACAAAGAGAAGAAGAAGGAAGAGGTGGACAGGGTAAACATAGAATTCTTTTCCGGGTTTTTGGAGCATCTGAAAGGCACACCAGCGGCTGGCTGTCACATGATGGCTGTTGGGTATCCCCGTATAATCCCGCCACTTAAGAAACTAACGGAATAAGAAAGGGAACGGTTTTTCCCTTTCATTTTTTATCTAATATTTTTATCTTTAGCCAAACAAAGTAGAGTATAATGTCACTAAAAATGCTTGATAAGTATCTGAATAAGGTAGTGGCACACGAGAATCTAACCGCGACTGAAGCCGAAGCAGCAATGCAAGCGATAATGGGCGGAGATGCCGAGGATATTCAGACCGCTGCTTTTCTTGCCGCACTGAGAATGAAAGGTGAGACCGAAGAAGAAATAGCCGCTTTCGCAAAAGTCATGCGCGGTATGGCATTGCGAATAACACCGAAAGTGGCTAAGAGCGTGGACGTATGCGGTACAGGCGGCGATACGATAAAAACATTCAACATCTCCACAACTGCCGCGTTCGTTACGGCTTGTGTGGTTCCCGTGGCAAAACACGGTAACCGGTCTGTAACGTCAAAATGCGGTAGTGCAGATGTGATAGAGGAACTGGGTGCGAATTTAGCATTGCCCGCGGAAAAAATAGCGGAAAGTATCGAGAAAGTAGGTATCGGGTTCATGTTTGCGCCGGTACACCATCAGGCGATGAAAAATGTGATGGGAGTGCGGCAGAAGCTGGGAATCAGGACGGTTTTTAATGTTCTGGGTCCGCTGACGAATCCTGCGAATGCAACACATCAGCTCATCGGTGTTTACGATCCCGCACTCACCGAAAAGCTGGCAAAAGTGCTGCGAATTTTAGGGCTGAAGAAGGCTTTGGTGGTGCACGGCGAGCCGGGCCTGGATGAAGTATCCATTTCTGGAAAGACGAAAGTATCGCAATTACAAGAAGGCGAGATAACGACTTACTTCATAAAGCCCGAAGATTTCGGATTGGCAACGGCGCCACCCAAAGAACTAGCCGGCGGGTCGCGGGAAGAGAGCGCGAAGATATTGCGTGATATTTTAAGCGGTAAAGTGGAAGGTGCGAAACGAGATGTGGTGTTATTGAATGCCGCAGCAGCTATTTTCGCGGCGGACGAGGCGAAAAGCATAGAAGAAGGGTTTGAGGTTGCGCGTAGTGTATTAGAAGACGGGCGCGCCACGAAGAAGCTGGAACAGTTCCTCAGGTTTGCAAACTGAAAAGCACAAGTTGTACCAACCCAATTCTCGCAGTAGAAACCTCTTTCGCGCAGAATAAACTTATATCTAGCTCTCAAACCGCTATTTATATGTTTGACGTGCATAATTCACCTTTGCAGTCTTACCTCGCGTCACCGACATTGCATTGATCGCCCAAATGTACAATGTATGTATAATCCCGAACTGTTCCATTCGTCTCATGGAAAAATCCACGTAAAGGGTGGGATCGTAGTATATCCTGCCGGCACGTTTAAGCCGCAGTGCAATTTCATAATCATCACCCGCCGGTAAATCCGAATAGCCACCTATCTGCAAGAATGTACGCTTGCGGAACGCCGTATTTGAGCCCAGTGTGGCATAAAAGACCCTCATTCGCGCTAATAAATACGCGACTTTATTAAACAACCCTATCAAGAACTGGTATTTAAATATATCTTCAATTGGATTTATCGGGCCGTAAACGCCAACCACACTTTTAGATCCGAAATCCGTACATATCCGCGCTAGCCAATCTTCCGGCAGAAATATATCCGCATCGGTAGTCGCGATAAGTTTACCTCTCGACACTTCCACACCGTCGTTTCTCGCGCCACCGACACCTTTGCTCTCCTGCGGTATGACTATATCGGCATATCCTTCTGCTAATTCTACTGTTCGGTCCGCGCTACCTCCGTCCACCACTACAATCTCAAATTCATCGCGATTCAACGTCTGATTTACAAGGCTCTGCAAGCATTTTTCTATATATCGCTCTTCATTGTACGTGGGGATGACGACCGAAATTGTTTTAGCCATTTAGCTGCTCCTTCACAAAATCTTGGGCATTCCGAACGCAAGCGTCCATATTAAGATATTTGAATTCCGCAAACCGTCCCACGAGGTGAATCCCCGCATCATCTAAAAATCGCTTTATCACTGCGATTCGCTTCTCATATTCCAAATCATATATCACGTAAGCATACCTTGTCCGCATCGCTTTGGCGAAACATACGGTATCCTTACCTATAATCTCATTTTTTTGCAGTTCTTCTATCGTGCGAGCTATTATCTCTGCGTCCGGCATCCTGTCTACGACATCACCGCTATTATACGTTATCTCCGCGACAACCGCGCTCTTGCCCTCGGGAGCTACGGCTTCACTATAATTCGATGGGAATGCAACTCTATGTGCGAGACAATCCATATCCGGGATATACAACCATGAAAACTCGTTTAAATGAGCCACGTTTAGCCCAAGCATTACCGTGATGAGCGAGTTGTACTTTAACCCGTGAAGCGCAGTGTAAACTTCAGCGGGGACATCTTCCAGTGCATGAATGAGCTCAAAAAGCGGATGCGTTGCTATAATCTTGTCATATCGCCTGCTTTCTGTACCATTCGATACGATCCAGTTATTATCCTCTCGTTTTATTGAGTTCACATCGAATTCCTTTATTAGTTTATCCCTGGATTCACGCTCTAAACAGTCAATTAAAGCGTTTATACCGCCTTCTTTTGGATAGTAAAAGTGTAATTGGTGCTGGTAACCTTCTGTCTCGATTCCAAGTGACGATTTGATAATATCTTCTACTGGCGGTTTTGGTACCCGCCCTTCTACCCACCATGCGCTCATTTTAGTCAGGTCGTAGTTCCAGATTTTCTCGTTATAGGGTACAAGGTATTTTTCCGCTATGCCGTCCCCAAAAGTAGCGTAGAGCCATTCTTTAAAATTACCGGGTTTGGTATTAGTTTCAATCAAAACATTGATGAAACCTCGGAGGCATTCGAAATTATCTTGTAACGGTAGCTCGGACAGACCATTTTCAAACGGATACTTCACATAATTGCCTTTATACAATATTTTCGTATTCCTTCGGCGTTTCACGATATTATCGCCGAGTTTTACGAGCATAAAGTCCAGAACCTCTTGGTCTTTAGAGAATATAATATGCGAGCCACCCCAATCGAAAGTAAAACCTTCTTCCTCTAAGGACCGGCATAACCCGCCACATTCGCTATTCTTTTCTAATATCTCGCAATCCTGTATGAGATTTCCTAGTGTCAATCCCGTAAGCCCTGCACCTAATATCCCTATGGTCATCTACTCCTATCCCCGCAATAACTGTTCTTCGCTTATGCTTAAAAATAACCAAATCCACCGGCTATATTGAAACCCCTAGCTTTTATCAATATCAAAAGTTTTATATATTTCACAAACAAGAATAGCGGAAACCTATTAACCACCTCGAAAGCAAAAGGTTTAGGAAGCAAAGTATTATCAAATGATATTGCCTTCTTCTTAAAAGGGGAATGTGTGAGGTGCCAGGGTGGCAGAGCGGACAAATGCGGTGGCCTCGAGAGCCATTGTCCCGTAAGGGGCACTCAGGTTCAAATCCTGACCCTGGCGATCTCTGCGTGGTCCAGGTGGCAAACAAATACATATAGTTTAATAGGCTATTTGTATTATATTCAGAAGCAAAAACTAAAAATGGCTATAAAGTCATCAGCAGATATAGCACGGATATTGAAAGAGAACTGGGATAAGAGTAAGGCTAAGGCAGATTGGAGGGTACTGGCCGGTAGGAATCCAAAAGGCCGGTATGATATGTTCATCGGTAGCCCCGATCGGTTCTGGCAGTTGAAGCTGGAGCAGACCGGGAATAACGAGGTAATGGGTTTTGGGTTAGAAGCTGGTAAGATAGACGACGATATAAAGCGCATTTTTGGCACTGGTGCACCGATACCTTTTGGCTTAATCTCACCGCAGTCGCATAAAAAGAACGATATGGCTATTATTATGGGTGGTATACAGCACTATTCGTCGGATTCCACTCATTCGCTTTGCCGTGACTATATTTCAGATAAACAAGCGAAGCTGGATGAGAAGCTGGACAGTGAAATAGAGCGTATGAGCGGCGATCCAATTCTAAGACGGCGGTATAAAGAGCAGAAGGAACGGGAGAGGCAGTCGTATCTGTAACATTGCCGATGGTTTTACTACACCTTAACAAAACGGGGATACGAGTACTTGGCATTGCAGAAAGCTTTAGGCGAGGCCATGACAAATCAGTACTTGCGGGTGTCGTGATGCGGTCGGATTTGGTTATAGACGGTGTCGCTTTTGATGAGATAACCGTGGGTGGTATGGATGCAACAGAGGGTGTATTGCGCATATTCGATTCGTTGCAGCGATCGGATATAAATGTGATGATGCTAAATGGATGTGTCATCAGTTGGTTCAACATAATAGATCTAAAAACGGTATACGAGCGAGTGCGGATACCGCTCATTTGCGTCACTTACGAAGAATCCGAGGGGCTGGAGACGCATATAGCAAAGCATTTCGATGCAAATGAGTGTGAATCTCGTATAGACGCATATCGGAAGCTCGGAAATCGTGTCGCTGTGAAGCCGCATACAAAATATGAAGTTTTTATACGGTTTCTAGGCTTGGAGAAAAAAGAAGCTGCTGCTGTGCTGAAAAAGTTTACTACTCACGGTAAAGTACCAGAACCGTTAAGGGTGGCAAGCCTAATGGCGAGAGCACTTCTCAGAACGAACTTCGCTGGATAAATATGCCGCCGGGACGGGGTTTATAAGAGCACGTCTATATCTAACTGCTCTGATAGTTCTTTGTACCTGTTCCGTATTGTGACCTCAGTCACACCCGTAACCACAGATACGTCCTTTTGTGTGCGATGTTCTCCGTGTAGGATTGCAGCAATGTAAATAGCAGCGGCGGCTATCCCTATGGGTCCTCGCCCATTGGTCAGTTCTCGTTCCGATGCTTTCTTTATTATCTCTATCGCTTTTGACTGTATATCACTACCCAACTCAAGTAGGGAGCAGAACCGAGGCACGAAATCAACAGGAGACGCAGGTATAACCTTCAAATCAAGCTCACGCAAAAGGAAACGATACGCACGGCTTATTTCCTTCTGCCCTACTCTTGACACGTCTCTAACCTCTTCCAGCGTTCTCGGCACCCCATACTGTCTACAACTGAGGTACAAGATAGCAGAGGTTATACCTTCTATGCTTCGACCACGGATCAAATGCAGCTTCATTGCTTTTCTGTATAACATAGACGCAGCCTCACGAATATTCATCGGCAGGTTCAGCGCACTTGACATTCGCTCTATTTCCGAGAGTGCGAAAATGAAACTCCTCTCTGTCGTATTCGCGATATGAGTCCGCTGTTGCCATTTTTTTAATTTGACCTGGCCTTGACCCTGCGAACCCCAGGTAGTAAGCGTACTCAGTCCCTTATCATGTATCCGGTAAGTCATGGGCGCTCCTACCCTTGCCCTCTTGGACATCTGCTCAGAGTCAAAGGCACGCCATTCAGGGCCGAGGTCCACCATGTTCTCTGCTATCACAAGTCCGCAATCACCACAAAAAATCTCGGCTTTACCATAATCTCGTACCAAACTTTTGGAACCACATTCGGGGCATTCTTTTATATCGTCCAACTCGGCTGCTTTAACTTCTCCCCTCCCAGCCGCATTATCCCGCTCTTCCCCTCTATTATCCCTTTCTGGGGCTACCATCTTTGCCTTACCAGTAAACATTACGTATATATATGAATTTAGATTTTAAGCCTTTTCCCGTGAAATCAGTTTTTCTACTGTTTTCCAGGACTGCCTTATGTAGGTGGGTAGATCATCCCCTTTTTCTTTTACCAGCCCTTTAAGGAACCGGATAGTCCTTGCATCAGATGGATAACCACTTCCTATCTCTGCCCCTATATCTATCGCAAGCTGCTTTATGGACCTATCCCTATGCACTTTTGCCACTATTGACGCCGCACTCACAATTGGGTAACGGTCATCCGCTTTCCACTCAGAAATTATATCTATCTCTCCTTTTACTTTCTTCTCGTAGTGTGCCCGGATCTTCGTGGCGAACCGTTCTTGGTTTACATCTGCAGCATCCACAAAAGCCTTGTCCGGCTGGAATCGCACTACCACTTCAGAAAAAAGGTCAACCATGATTTCATTTAAGGTCTGGCTTTTTCTACCTTCGTCTATCTCGTTTGCGGTCATCTCCACGACATGTATCTCAGTCGCATCTTCTATTAGCTCCGCCATATGCTCTCTCATCGAAGGGCGTAACTTCTTTGAATCCTTCACACCTATCTTTTCCAGTCCCTCAAAAGTCAAGACCCCTGCAACAAAGAGCGAGCCTATTACTGGCCCTTTTCCCGCTTCGTCAACTCCTATCTCTCTCATTTTTGTGCACCAAATGTCTTAAGTCAGCGCCAGCAAGTCGTCATAAGCAGCTAAAGCTGCGATAGCACCCTCGGCGCACGCGACTACTATCTGCATTACTCCTCCTGTTATGTCGCCCGCGGCATATACTCTTTCGATATTCGTACGCTGGCTTTTATCTGTGATTATGTACCCGTTCTTATCAACTGTAACGCCTATTTGCGTTGCTAACTCGTTATTTGGCTCTTCACCAACCGATATAAACACTCCATCAACCGGAAGTTCATCGTCCTTCCCTGTCTTCTTATTGTGCGTAACAACCCCCTCTACCTTCTTATCTCCCGCTATCGCTTTTACTACGGAATCCCATAGGATGGCTACATTTGACTGTTCCAATTTCTTCTGTAAATACGGCTCAGCCCGGAGTTTATCTCTTCTATGAATCACCGTTACGTTACAGCCGATATTGTTCAGGTGCAAAGCTTCTCGAACTGCGGAATCCCCTCCGCCGATCACGACTACCGACTTGCCCTTGAAGAAAAATCCATCACATGTAGCACAGTAAGATACACCACGACCGAGGAACTCGTCCTCGCCCTTCGCACCGGATTTCCTGTGCCGGGCGCCCATGCTCATCACTACTGCTTTTGAGGAGTAAACGCCCTTTTCCGTGACTACTACCGCCTGGTTCTCCTTAAGCACTATCCGTTCAACATTCTCCAGTTCCTTTATCTCTACGTATTCAGAAACATGCTCTTTCATCTTTTCTACCAGTTCCATACCACGCACGTTCTTGAATCCTGGATAATTCTCTATCTCTGGCGCTTCATTTGACAATCCACCACTAATTCCCTTCTCAAGCACCAACGTCTCCAAACCGCTTCTAGCACCATACATCCCGGCGCTCATCCCTGCGGGGCCTGCACCAACTATAACTAAATCATAATCTTTTTTCATCATGGAATATCTCCTCTTGGGGTTAATCCCTCTTTATAAAGTCAGATCAAAATAAATCTTTCCGTTGAATGGTCATCCGGGACGAGCACCGCTAAATGTTTTATAGCCTTACAACTATAACTTATAAGAGGTCATGGTTTGGGGCCCGTGGTCTAGTTGGAATGACGTCGCCTTGACATGGCGGAGGTCATGCGTTCGAATCGCATCGGGCCCATATCTCCCTCTCGTGCTATTTTAGCTTAAGGGCACGGCTCAATTTTTTGAAAAACACTGGGATACTCGGAAAATACCACTCCTAAATCAACGCTCCCAACCACATCAACAACACCTAAGGCAGCTACAACATCACCTTGCTTATTCCGAATCGGAGCAACAACAACGGGTATATGTGCATATTCACCTGTAAGCGGTGTTGTCCGAATCACTTGGTTCTCCTCAATCACTCGTTCTAATATCGGACCTGTATATTCAAAATCAATAACTTCCCCTTTTTCCACCCTAACACCCTTTTTATTCTTGCTCCGGATAGTCACAGGTATTACAAGCAAATCGTTCACTGCTTTTGCTATCGGTGCAAGTTCTTCGGCGCCCGTGTCCTCATCTATTATCATGCGCTCCTCCATTTTTCATCTTTCTTTTGGTAAATCTCCCTTTTCCAAAACACTTTATTGAGCACCTTCTCTTTGCAAACTCAGGTGCTCCGACCGTATAAATAACTCTTTAGCCCTTTTCCGTCCTCTCGCACCATCAGAAATCGAGACAATAAACGCTCGCCCCCGCGCCCCTTGCACCTCGCCAGTCATGCCATGAAATCTGCGATGCGGCATTCCCTTATGGATGCTTGGGTCTATACGAATATGCACTTTGTCCCCCTGTTCAAACCTTTGGATTGCTCTGCTTATTGGAGACAAACCTCGTTCCCTCTTCCTCTTACTCAGCTTCTTCCTTGTTCTTTTCCTTTCACCGTGTGATCGTGGCATTTTCTACTCCTCTACTTAAAAATATTTATAATAGATAAACATATATTATTAATTGTGTTTTAAAATGTTAATTGAGTTGCCAAGACATACGGAAATATTCGGCTCAGTGAAGATCCACGAGCTGCAGCGAGTAATAAAACTTGACTCCGGTGGCTTTGAAAATCCACGTGCATGTGATATTACTTGGGATGAGCTAAAAAGCACTCTAAAACGTCTCGCAATTATAGTCCCGGTGAAGAATGAGAAGTTACATCTGCTGGACGGTGTTTTAAGAGCGATTCCCTTTGACTGCACAGTAATTGTAGTGTCAAATAGCGATAGGGTACCGCAGGATATTCACAAAATGGAAAAAGAGGTGATAACAAACATCCATAACCTCTCACAGCAAGAATTCCTTTGCATACACCAAAAAGACCCCGAAGTGGGCTTTGCATTTCACGATGTCGGTTATGATTGTCTTCTGGACAAAGGTAGATTGGTCAGAGACGGTAAGTCCGAGGGCATGATTATAGGTATGCTAATTGCGAAATCGCTGGGGAAAGACTTCATCGGGTTTGTTGATGCCGACAACTATGTTCCTGGTTCTGTGCGTGAGTACGTGTTGGATTATGCCGCGGGATTCTGCATGTCTAAGACGCCATACACGATGGTGCGGCTTCACTGGCGATACAAGCCGAAGGTGGTAGAGGATAGGCTATATTTCAAGAAATGGGGCCGAGTAAGTTCGACCACAAACAGGTATCTAAACCTTCTGCTCTCAACCTGCACGGGCTTTGAGACCGGGGTGGTGTTAACGGGGAATGCGGGCGAGCATGCACTGACGACAGACCTTGCGGGCATCATGAAGTATTCGACCGGTTATTCAGTCGAGCCCTACCACTTTGTCTATTTGTTTGATGAGTTTGGGCAAAAGGTGGAAGAGATATTGTATCCCGATGCTTGTAGTGCCGGGGTTGAGATATTTCAGATAGAGACGTTAAACCCACACCTGCACGAGGAGAAAGGGCAGTCTCATATTAATGACATGTTGCTAGGGTCGCTCAGCACGGTTTACCATAGTAAGCTCTGCAATGATGAGGTGATGTCCGAACTGCTCGCCGATCTGGTAGATGTTCTGCGGTCGTGGGAAACGCCACCACCGAATGCCGTAATGCCACCTATCGGTGGAATTGATGCGGTTAATTTTACAAAACTGCTGGAAAGTCATGCAGAAACATTTACGTGGTTGAAACACGAAACTGCTGTGAAAGGTGAGATAAAGGAAGAGTATTTAAAAGGGGAAAGCTTTCAGGCGGTTTAGGCTAATGAGACTAGTTCTTTTTACAGATCTTGACGGAACCATGCTGGACCTCTATGATTATACCTACGATGCTACACTTCCGGCTTTAAATGCCTTGAAGAGGAACGGTATCCCGGTTGTGTTTTGCACTGCGAAGACGCAGGCTGAGAACGAATACTACCGGGAGGAGATGGGACTAAAAGACCCGTTTATCGTGGAAAATGGTGGTGCGATTTTCATTCCTGATGATTACTTCTCATTCGAGTTTGAATGTAAAAAGCGAGACAATTACTGCGTTGTTGAACTCGGCGCTTTGTATGAGGCGCTAAGAAAAGCCTTAACGGAAATACGAGAGGAAACAGGATTTAAAATAACAGGTTTTGGTGATATGACCGCGGAAGAGGTTGCAAAAGATGCGAATTTGAGTGTAGAGCAAGCGAAACGTGCGAAGGCGAAGCACTATAATGAGAGCTTCATTTTTGATGAACCAAAAGAGAAAGAGACCATTCTGTTTGATATGATCAGCGCGAAGGGATTCAGTCACACGTACGGGGGAAGATACTACGGTATCCACGGTAAGAACGCGGACAAGGGCAAAGCAGTGAAGATACTCACAAAGCTATTCACGCAGGAATATGGGGCGGTGAATACAATAGGCATTGGAGATAGCATGAACGATATTCCGCTGTTGAAAGCGGTGGATCAGCCGGCGGCGGTGAGGAACAAGAAAGGGGGGTGGCTTGATATTTCGCTGCCAAATCTGTATAAAGCGAAGGGCGAGGGACCAGAGGGATGGGTTGAGGTCGTGGAAAAGTTCACTCTTCAATAAGTCCTCGTTTTTAACTTGCACAACACTTCTTTTGCCATTTCCAACCCGTCCAGAACATTATTCGCCAATACCGTGGAAATAATGTCTCCTTGTGGGATTCCTGCTTTGTTAGGATTCAAATGCTGATTATATACGAATACCGCCGTAAGAAACTGCTTTTAGATCGCTTTAACCATTAGGATATTCTCTAGGAGCCAGCCATGGTTTGGTCTTGTCGAAATATCTGACAATTTGATTGCATGTCTGTAAGTCTCTCGCCTTTTAGCGGCGTAATCGAACTACTTACATTCTCAGGTTTGCCTCCGTGATCAAGCCGTAAAAATCGTCTGAATATCCTCGGTATACAGAACCAACCGATTAAATTCTTTCTTTGTTAGTTGTCGTGAATGCGCGATCTTCTTTCTTATAGGATCCAGTTCATGTAGCTTACTTATTACCTGTTTAAAATGCTCCTGGTTCATTATATCTTCAAATAATGTATAATTCCTGCCTTTTTCCAATATTTGTTTTAAATCAGTGAAATCACTATAATCTATTAGCTCATAGCTGCCGTCTATTAAAGGATTCTTCTCCTCTTCTTTTTTTCGTGATTGCCAGCCTCTTATCATTTCCGGGCGGATTTTATTTGCGAGATTACCCCTATTCGGTTCAATAATATTTATTTGTATCAGAGCTCTCAAATAACGTTCTAACACATAAAGGAGTTCGTAAGCCTTAAAATTAAAAACCAGGTCGTGTTCATGCCCTTCCTGTTCTGATTGCAATTTCTGTAAATCGAAACCAACCTTTGGTATTCTTGTAATCGTTTTTGCAATGTCATCCACCTCTTTAGAAATGTCAAAAGCGTCCGATACTTCTTTCATTTGGGCTTGTATAGCTAAAAACCGGGCATTGAATGATTCAGTCAGATTTTCAAGGCTTCTTTTTATCTTTTCGTCACTCTCTTGTAACGATCTTCTATAAACTTCCTCGGCTTTTCGCTTTATTTCCGTGTCATCATTTTCTAGCAGACGGTAAATAAAATCCCGTGCAGGACCTTCCGGCAAAACCCTCCAATTTCTTTCAAATGCAATAAGTGAGTCAATTACATCTTCCTTTTTACCAGTCCGAGTTTTTTCCTCGATTTCTGTCATCAAGCTTTTGTCGTCTGGTAAAGGTTCATTATTTGGTTCTGCTTCTTTTTCTTCTTTAACCGTGTTTTTTGTGTCGGGCATTTTAGTTCAACTCCTTTCGTGATTTGACGGGTAGTTAGTCGCCAGTAATTAGTTCAAATGGCTAGATAATAAAGTTTTTTTTTTGTAATTCTATCTACCCGATTGCTCTGAAGGAATGCACCTCCTGCATCTTCAACCTTTTAGCTGGTATATGTTCTCAACGCATTACGTGTATTGCCAGTCCTGCATTTTGAGGAAGGACCGATTGACGTTTATATTTTTATCTGCTATCTTGCCTATCTGGCTCTGGTACCGTATAAGCATTATTTAGGTGTTACGGGCTGGACGGGTGTCAAAGATAGTCTACTGGAATTGGGTAGATTACGAAAAACTACTCTTGATTTTGGGGGCGAAAGTGGTGACAAAATTTCTGGACTCACTAAAGAGCAAAAGGGCATTATTGAAAAATTGGGGTTTGCGGATGCGCTCTTTTAGGTGTGTAGCCTATACAACGCTGAAAGTCAGGTCATATATCCTAATGCAATTTCCCATGAGTTCATCCCTCATTCTCTTCCCTCTTTAAAGCGCTCTAAAAACTTGTCATATACCACGATCTCAAATTCACTGAATGTGGGTTCACTACCCCTCTCTTTTATAATCTCACCCAAATCGAGTTCAACCGATGCAATCTCCTCTTCGTTTTTGCATGCATGTATGATTTCTCCACGAGGAGATACAACCATACTTTTCCCTATATACCGTTCATTTCCTATATCTCCACATCTATTCACGCCTACTACAAATAGTTGATTGTCTATCGCCCTCGCTTTCAATCTCGCTTCCCATAAATAATCCGCCTCTTCAGGTGCGCTTGCGGGTACAAATATGACCGATGCGCCCTTAAGTGCGATTATCCGTGTAAGCTCCGGAAATGCGATTTCAAAACATACCAGTACACCAAACGTAATATCATCAATCTCAAATACCGGGAACTCATTACCCGATTGAATAAACGGTTTCTCCATCGGATGTGTAACCGCCCTTCTGTAGGTGCCGATTACGTCACCGTTGTGAATTACATAGGTGGTATTATAAAATCTATTCCACATAACTGGGTGCCATTCGATTAACGGAAGTATAACCGTTTTTCCTGTCGTTTTAACCGCTTCTACGATCCTTTTCGCTTCATCACTAACCTTGTTCAAATACTGCAACGTTTCAATACCGCTTCTTCCAAGTGCGAAGCACTCAGGAAAGCAGGTTATCCCTTTCAGATCACTCAATAGTTCTTTCAGCCTTTCTATGTCCGTTGGATTATATTTTGTCTGTACGATGTTTATTCTCATTTTCCATGCTCCATATCCTTCTTATATACTATCGTTCTATACGGGAACGGAATCTCAACTCCTTCCATATCAAACCTCTTCTTGACCGATTCGCGAATAGCACAGCCCGTACCTCATGCAGTCGGTCTATCGCATACCCAAAAATACGCCCTCAAGTCAACAGAAAAGTCCGAAAGTCCAACTACATCCGCTTTTTTATTCTGCTCTTGCATCACATCAGGATGTTTATCGAGTTCGTCCAGTATAATTGAACGTGCAATGTCTATGTCTGCATCGTATGCGATTCCAAAGTCCACATGCCAGTACACCGGGAGGTCACCGATAGACCAGTTAACGATTTCCTCATTGCCGATGATGGCATTTGGAATTATAAGTCGTTTATTCTCCCATGTCTTGATTATCGTATGTCGAAGTGAGATGTCCTCAACGGTCCCATATTCACCTTTGACCGTGAGCACATCCCCCATCTGGAAAGGGCGGGAGATAGCAATGGAAATACCAGCAATGTGGTCAGAAAGAGTTTCCTGTGCCGCTAAACCTACCACGATTGCACCAAAACCTGCTCCTGCCAACAATGCCACCGTAAAATCGCTAACTGCGGGTATCACGGATACAATAAGTAGCAGTCCACCAAAATAAACCATACCAACAACTAAGCGTCGAGTAACGGCATAAGTCGTCTCATCTACCTTCAATTTCTCGCTTACCGCTCTAAAGTATCTAAGCAGAATCCTGTTTATTACCGCTGCGACAACAAATGTCGCTATTGCAATGACTAATATGGCGACAACATAATATATCTCTATTCGCATCTTTTCATTCCTCCCTGAATAGAGCCTTCAAAATCCCAAAAGGCCATAAACAACAAGTCCGTAGCCTTTCGTATCAGCTCTTTAGCGTTTGGTTTGGTATAGGCCCCCAACTTTTTCCTCGTTCGATACTCAGTACCAGTAATCTCTTCTCTGTATTCGTAAGTCCGCAATTTTTAACTTCTCCTCATTCCCTTTCAACTTCTCTTTTACGCACTCAGCAGTAACGATTGCGCGAACTTATGAATTCCAAACGTGAGCCATCTCTCCACTGCAATCGCATCTTGAGACCCCCTCCACACAGTCAGATATGTGCGTTACAATCAATACTTACACCCCCCAAGGAAGAGCACGCACATTTTGCATACATGGGATACACACTGACATTTTCTCTTACCAAAGCATCTATGACCACATAGAGTGGATATAACCCCGGAGAAAGGCTAATAGACAATCCACGATTTTTAAGCTGGTCTTTTGAAAAAGTCAATTGGTTTCCTACACCAATAAAATCTTTGATTTTTCTTTTTGCGACTTCTATTTCCTCATCACGAATATATTCAGCCATTTTTAAATGCTCTTTGTTATCTCATGCATATACGCCCACATCTCCGGTGTCCCATAATCATCATCCAGGTACCGGTAGTTCGAGCCCTTATCCGCGATCTTAACCTCTTTAACCGTTTTACCCTCAAAAAAATCCTCCGCAACCTTTTTTACTAGATCATGCACACCCGATCCTGACTGCGCCATGTCCTTCTCTCGATATGCGGTATAGTACGGCACACCAATCCGCGCTGCAATTCTTCGGTGAACCCATTTCCGGGTCGGATCCTCACCATCCTTTATCTTAAGTCTCGGCGAAATTCTCATTGAACATTGTACAACATTTCTATCTAAGTAAGGAACCCGTAACTCAACGGAATTTGCCATTGTAACTTTATCTTCCCTTTCAAGCGTATCGTCATAGGCTAAGTCTATGTCTTCCCATAGCTTGTTGTGAAGTTTCAAGAATCCGAACTCGCTCACCACATCTTTGTACCACCAATAGCCTGCGAATAACTCATCCGCTCCCTGACCATTGAAGATCACTTTTACACCGTCTTTTGATGCTGCTTTCGCTGCAAGGTACATTGGTACCGCAACCTCTACCTGAAGAAGACCGTTCAACTCGATTGTTTCGATGATCTCGGGGAGCAGCGCCTCCACTGTTCGCTCATCTACATAAATCATGCGTAAATCCAACCCCAAATCCTTAGCTACCTTTTCCGCGTTCTTTATATCCTCTGAATCTTCTTTACCCACGCAATAGCATTTGATATTCCATCCGAAATCCGATATGATCTTTGCAATCAGTACAGAATCTACACCACCAGAGAAGATCATCCCTACCTCATCTATACTTACTCCCCTCAGCATCCTCTCAACCGCGTCAGTTAATGCACCGCTATACAAAGTCTCAGCTTCATCAAAATCCGTAATATCTATCTGTGGTCGCTCAATTGTCACGCCTTGATGTATGGAGATCCCATCTTTATTTGCCCTCAATATCTTTCCGGGTGGTACACTCCCAATTTTACCTTCTATATCATAAAGCCCTTTCTTCTCAGAGCAAAAATAAACGCTCCCTTCCCATTCTACATAATATACCGGTTTTATACCGACCGGGTCCCTTGCTATTACGACCTCATCGCCATCTGTAACCGCGAATACATACATGCCGTTCAGCATCTTTACTACCGACTGCACCGTCTCCAGCAGATTGCCATCGTATAACTCATCTATTAGATGTAAGAGAATCTTGCTATTGTTGTCTTCATCCTCTATTCCACGGTCTTTATTCAGTAGCCCCCTTAATTCCTGGTAGTTGTATATCTCGCCATTGTGTACTAGCGATAAAGTGCCATCATAAGACCGCAATGGCTGTATTGCATCTTCGTTTCCTCTCACAATATTCAACTCCGAATGTCCAAGACATACTCTCGCCTTTTCGCTGCTTTCCAAAGCTCTTATCTCATCACTTCTCAAAATCTTACCATCGGTATACAAGCCATGCGCATCCGGACCTCTATGCTCTGTCTTCTGGAGCATATCGGTAACCTTACGTGTCGGTATCTCTTCCTTAGCAAAAAATCCACAGATCGAACACATGGCTATATATTACTTATACCGCCTTAAATAGGTTATTAGAGGATAAATAAGATATTAACGGATATTTCTGAAGATTCGGAAGCTTTTAATAATCAAGTCTATTATCTATAAGTAATGGTGAGCAAAGTAGATAATAAGATACTTGAGATACTTCAGCAGGACGTGAGGACGCCGATATCTAAGATCGCAAAAGAAGTCGGCTTGAGTGAAAATGGCGTGCGATATCGGCTTGAGAAGCTGGAGAAGGATGGCTATATTAAGAGTTACACGATATTGCTAAATCCCAAGAAATTTGGTAAGAATCTGCTTGTGATATTTAATCTGGAGGTAGAACCAAAGGCGATGAGGACCATATTACCTAAATTGGCTGGACTGGACGAGTTTATCAAGATATATCAGACCACGGGACAGTTCTCTGTTAATGCCATCGGTCTATTTGATAACGAAGATAGCCTGACCCGGTTTATAAATAATAAGCTTTTGTTTGAGTTCCCAATCCAAAATTATAGCGTTGAGGTAGTAATGAAGAAGATTAAAGATACGGATTATGAGATCTAGACAGTCTTTTTTTAGTCCGCAGAAAGGGTGCGTCTTATAATATTCGCTATCCCCGCTTTATTGGTAAGCCCTCAGCCCACTCGCGTGCTTCATCCAGACAACGCTCTTTACTAATAACTCGCTTCTCAAGTATATGCTCTTTACGAGAGGCACCGAAATAAACAGCTAATCCAATTGATGTGGTATTGCAAGACGCATGCACGCCCACCGGAAGAGCACAGCCTCCTCCTGTTACTTTTAATACTTCGTTTTCAACATTAGCCTCTATTCTCGTCTCCGCATCGTCTATCTTGCTTATAACCGCACTTGTCCCTGAATCTTTCCGCGTGACCACCGCAATTATACCCTGGTTGGGCGCAGGCACGAAAGGATCGCAATCAAGCTGCTCATAACTCACCTCGAGGTTCAACCGTTCAAGTCCCGCTTCCGCAAGCAGTATGCCATCATAATCGCCGCTTCTTAACTTTCTAATCCGCGTGTTCACATTACCGCGTATGTCCTTTATCTTTACCGTTACACCTTTCGCATCCATGAACTGCAGAAATTGAAACTTTCGCCTCACACTTGACGTCCCGATCACCGCACCATCCGGCATATCGTCCAGCTTATGATTCGCGACCAGCACATCAAAAGGCGAATCACGGGGCAATACCGCGGAAGTCGCCAACCCCTCATCCCTTTCCAGCGGTATGTCCTTCATTGAATGCACAGCAAGGTCTATTTCAGCATTCAAAAGTAACATATCCAGCGTTTTAACAAAAACACCCTTCTCCGGCATTTCATACAAGCCCCTGTCTGTCATGACATCGCCTAAACTCTTTACTGTCTTTATCGTGGGTTCGTATCCCAACGCTTTCAACAGCACACGTACTTTCTCGGCTTGTAATACTGCTAGTTCACTACCGCGTGTTCCTATTATCATTTTATCCCGTTTACCATCACTACTATACAACTTGCGCTTCTTATATTACTATTACTTATACCGGCTTTTGTGCAGAAAAAGTGTCGAATGACGCAAACTCATCAATATCAAGTTTATCAAGATATATCAGGTCACGGGGGGTTGTTCTCCATTAATGCAAGCGGTCTATTTCATAACTCAAAATCATCTCATTTAGACAATTACCTTCGTGGACAACAAAACCTTCTACATCAATAATCAAACTGCCACCTACGCTGATCTTTTCATTAATCGCGCCAACTGCATTGGATTTAAGTACCCATAAATTGTTTTCAACCGCTCGTGCAATCGGCAAAGCCCTATTTTTATTTACTTTTCGTATCGCTTCGATTGGGTTATAAAAATGTGCCGATAAGATGAAGATAGCATCTACCCCCAATGTTTTATATTCATGAGCGAGCTTCGGATCGTTCTGATCTCGGCAGATCAAAACGCCAAACTTAGCATCACCCACCCTAAAAATTAATGGCTCTTCTCCTTTTTTAAAATATGCTTCATCAGAAGAAGTGAGATTAATCTTGTGATAAATATGCCGCCTACCACTTGTTAATAGGACTATTGCACTATTAAAACGCTTCTTGCGTTCAATATAAGGTGTGCCAACAATAACGTTCACACCAACTTTTGTTACCTGTTGTTGTATGATGTCCAGCGTTACCGTTACTTCGTCTTGATTAACCGTAGTAAAATTACGCACATAGCCTGTGATATTGCATTCAGGAAAGCACAGGATGTCTATATTCTCTTTCGATGCCAATGAGATATATTTAGATATGGTTGTCAAATTGGCAGCTATCTCATTGTAAAGCTTGACTTGCGCAACAGCAGCCTTCATGATTTAAATCTCCTCTTGCAACATAGCAATGACTAACATAACCTCAATTATATATACTCTTTGCGTCATTTATTTATAGATCATAGATATATTTAACAATTGAGCTTTATTAACTTAACGGGGAATTATGACCGCAAAGAAGAGAGGAGAGAAGGATACGATTTATCTTATGCCACATACGCATTACGATGCCATCTGGGCCTTCACGAAGGAGGATTATTTCCACATCAATATGGTGCTCATTCTGAAGGAAGTGGTGGAGCTTATAGAAAAAACAAATTACAAGTTTATGATAGAGCAGACCTTTCTACTAGAGGAGTTGGAGAAGAGGTATCCGGAAGTATTCGCAAAGATTGCGAAGTATATACGGGAAGGCAAGATAGAGATTGCCGATGGAGAATACCCGATGGCTGATACGATGCTTCCAGAAGGAGAAACACTGATAAGGGAGGTACTGGAAGGTAAGAGATATGTGAAGGAGAAGTTTGGGGTTGACGTTCCCGTAATGTGGCAGGCAGACAGCTTTGGGTTGAATGCCCAGCTACCACAGATGTATAAAAAATTAGGATACAAATATATTGCCTTTAGAAGGGGGGTGCCAAAGAGAAAACCTTCGGAGTTCCTATGGGAGGGTTTGGATGGAACGCGGATTTTAGCGCACTGGATGCCTTTTGGATACAGAGCAGGGTTGGACTTGACAAAGCTGGACGAAAGCTATGATAAACTAAAAGATCTGGCGGCTACCACTCAAATCTTGATGCCTTCCGGAAGTGGCGTTACGGCCCCGCAGCCGGAAACATCTATGGCGGTAGCTGCGTGGAACGAGAAGAAAGACGTGGAGATGAAGATAGCAACGCCAGTGGAATTCTTTGAAGCGCTGGACAAGGAAATAAAAGAGAATAACATCAAGCTGGAGGTCCGGAAGGGTGAGATGTATTCAGGTAAGTATTCAGAAGTATTTCCAAGTTGTTGCTCGAGCAGGATGTGGATAAAACAGGAACTTAGCGAGTACGAGGGTTGGTTAGCGTATTGTGAGCGGTGGAGTACAATCGCGTACCTGTTGAATAATCCTTATCCCTCAGAAGAGACGATAAATTGCTGGCGTAAAATTTTGTATCTTGCATTTCATGATGTGGCCCCGGGAACGGGTATGGATGAGGGTTACGATGAAGTGAGGCATTTCCGTGGCTTTTTCAATACAGAGATGACCACCCGCTGCAATCGCGTACATACTCAAGTAGTAGAGGCGCAATCAGAGACAGGGTTTGAATCAGATGAGACCCATATACAGTTGCTGAAGATGCGTGGTTATGGGGATATGATAGTATTTAACTCGCTGTCGTGGGAAGTGACGAACTGGATAGAGATGGATTTGAACTTTGATCGTGGTAAAATAGTAACGATTTGCGGATTAAATAGCGGGGACGAGGAGATAGATGTGGAAGTATTAAAATTTGCGAGGTATGATGATGATTCATTGAGATATGCGAGAATAGGATTCGTTCCCACGGTTCCTGCATTGGGGTATAAGGTCTATAAAATCCTTGAGCGTGAGCCTAAACGGCAGCCATATGACCCGAATTTTATCCTGGAACGGGGAAATACCATAGAAAACAGATTCTTTGGGGTGGATGTTGACCCCTCCACGGGGTTAATTGACGTGTCTCTGGACGGAAGGGGGGAAACGCGGGAGAGGATTTGTAGTGCAAATGAGCTTGTACTGGAGGAAGAAACCGGCGATCTTTACTACCACCGTGCAACATTAGGTACCCCTTTGAAGACAGAAAAAGGGGAAGGAGTGAAGTACGGTTCATTCCGAGTGGAGAATTTTGGTATAGAAAAAAGTCCTTTGAGACGTGTTATCAATGTCGAAACCGATTATTTTTCACTACGCTGGCCGTATAGATTGACGGAGAAGATGGAGCCACTTATCTGGCGGCACAAATTCCTGGAGTGCACAAAGAAGATAATAGTTTACCGGGACATTCCGAGGATAGATTTCGTCACGATCATAGTGGACAGGCATCCGAGGGCTCGGATCAGGGTTAGGTTCTCCACGGACATGAAATCTTCGACTTATGCCTGTGGAACTCAATTTGGCGTTGTTTCTCGACCGACAGACCAGTGGCACTATAAGCCAAAAGGGGGGTGGGTGGAGGACCCCTGTGGTACATTCCCCTCGCTGAAATGGTTTGATTATTCTGATGGTAGGAAGGGCTTAACCGTGATTCACCGTGGGACTCCGGAGAACGAGGTAAGAGATGGTGACATCTATTTAACACTGCTCAGAAGTGTTTTAATGCTGTCATCAGATGGTAGAATGGGTCCGGCAATTCCGGTTCCGAATGCACAGGAGCTGAGAAGATACGTATTTAAATATTCCATTTATCCGCACAAAGGAGATTGGTGGGCAGCTTCATCCTACAAACAGGCTTATGAGTTCAACTGTCGTTTGGATGCTATGCAGTTGCGGGAGGAAACGAAAATTCCTCTGAACCAGTCGTTTTTGAAAATAGAACCAGAAAACGTCCTTATGTCCGCGCTGAAAAAAGCAGAGGATGGAGACGAAGTGATTCTAAGATTTTACGAAACGAAGGGAGAAGAGACGGATGCTAAAATAACACTGTTCAAGGAGCCAAAAGAGGTCAGGGTGGTGAATATGCTAGAAGAAGAGGATGAGGGCGTGAAAAAAGAGTTGAAGTGCGAGGGCAAGAAGATAGAGTTGACGTTGAACCCCTTTGAGATAGTTACCTTAAAGTTGGAAATATGACAATACCGGCAAAAGGGAAACAGTTAATACCTCATTTTTATGAAATCCTTGCAAAAGACATCATGGATAAGAGGATAGGGGATATGCCGCTAACAGAACAAGATGCGAGCATGGAATGCGTTTTATCTATCCTAACAGGAAGGGATCATGTCTGGGTTGTAGAAAGCAAAGGAAGCAAAAAGTTGGTAGGAATAATAACAGAACACGATATTTTAGATATTTTTTCCCCAAGAAAAGAAGTTTCATTCTTTGGATTGCCCAGTAAAAAGTCTTTACATTATGAAACATTTGAGAAAGCAGGGCACATAATGTCCCGGAATCCAATAAGATGCAGCCCAGAGGAAAAAGTGGAAGATGTTTTAAACAAAATGATAGATCACAGGGTGAGAAGAATTCCAGTAGTAGAAAACAGTGAAATAATTGGTGAGATAACACTGCATCATTTGATAAGGAAATTTTACGTTTTCATAAAAATTCCAATTGAAGAATAAGATTATGGCAATAGAAAATGTCATTTTATTTATTGGAATTGCACTCACTTTAGGGTTTGTTATAGGGACAATAACTCATCATTTACGTCTCACAGCAATAGTTGGATATATTGTCGTTGGTATACTATTGGGACCTGCATTTCATCTTGTAGAATTGAGTTCTCATGAGACAAATATAATAGTTAGCTTCACGCTCGGTTTAATTGCATTCATTATAGGAGGAAGTTTTACGATTGATTTTTTAAAAAGGCTTGGGAAATCAAGCATTGTAATTACATTAATCCAGTCTTTTGCAACCTTTTTAATTATTACCTTAGGTGTATTTCTTTTCACTCGCGATTGGGCGATGAGTTTGCTTTTGGGTTCTATCGGTGTGGCAACGGCACCTGCTGGTACGATGGCGGCTTTACATGATTGTAAAGCGAGAAGCGGTACTTTGAGTAAGATGACCACAGCCATAGTCGGATTGGACGATGGAGTTGCAATAATCTTTTTCGTAATTGCTATTGCCCTGGTAAAAGTTATATTAGGTGATTCTCTTTCCGTTTCTTCTATAATTATCAGACCATTGATAGAAATTCTCGGTGCAGTTGCATTGGGAATTGCAATTGGAACAATACTTGCCTATTCAGCAAAAAAGGTGAAAGGAAGAGAAAGCATTCTCGTAATGTCTTTGGCTGGCATTTTAATGTGCATTGGATTGGCAGAATTCTTCCATTTCTCTTCCATATTGGCATGTATGTTTTTGGGAGCTACTTTTATTAATTTAGTTCCGAGGATAGGCAGAACGTTTTTTAAAATCGTAGAAAGTATCCTACCTCCAATCTATATTATATTCTTCATTGTGGCAGGGTTAAAACTAAGACCTGATTTATTGATTGGAATGGGTATAATAGGGTTTATATATATTGGATGCAGGATAATCGGGAAAATGGGCGGTGCATTCTTTGGTAGTAAATTGGTGAAGGCAGAACCATTCGTTCAGAAATATTTGGGTCTTGCTTTATTATCTCAAGCGGGAGTAGCAGTTGGTTTAGCAGTTACTGTTGCGGGAGAACTTTCATCTTATGGAAAAGTGGGTGCAGACCTTGGCGCTATGGCAATTACAATAATCGCAGCAACAACGGTCGTTTTTGAAATAATTGGCCCTATAGGCGTTAGATATGCAGTTAGTAGAGCAGGAGAGGTGGAGAGTGTATAACGCATAGTAGATAAAAAACCTTCTTGCATTAGAAAACATATTATATTATACAAAAATAAAAATGGTAAGCGTAACTATAGCATTTGCGCATCACAAAGGCGGAACCGGCAAGACAACCTCTTGCATAAACATCTCCGGATTCCTTGCACTTTCGACTAAAAAGGTGCTTGTCATTGACCTGGATCCGCAGGCAAATGCGACTTCCGCACTTGGCATTGACAAGAATAATCTGGGTGAATCAATGTATGATGTAATGGTTGGAGCTGTGAAGATAGAGGATGCGATCTTAGAAACAGACATAGAAAATATCCATCTCGCTCCTGCCACACTTGACCTTGTTGGCGCTGAGTCCTACTTATACAGAAGGAACAACAGAATATCGATCCTTAAACGCAGTATAGAAAGTATAAGAAGATACTATGACTACATATTGATAGACACGCCGCCAGGTCCAGGTCTTTTTATTATTAATGGTGTTGTGGCATCCGATTACACAATTGTCACGCTTGACCCAGGCGTTTTTGCATTAGAAGGGATTGAGACACTGAGCTTGATTTTTGATGACATTAACGAAAGCAGCGGTGTCAAGATAAATCCGCGGATGGCTATTCTCACAAGATGTAGTAAGGCATCGTTATTTGCCAAGATTACAGGAAAAATAGACCCGGTAAAGGAAATTAGGAAGGGCGTGGAAGGGTTTTTTGATTCCGTTTTTACCGTGCCTTACGGGGTTGAGGTTTATGAGGCACAGTTGAAAGGCGTACCAATTTCGCATTACAAGCCAAAGTGTAAGGCAGGCGTTGCGTATAAAGAAATCGCCGAGGAAGTGATGAGGTAGGATGCATGATACATCGGGTGGTCACAAAAATTGAGGAGGGGCGGGAATATGGTAAAGGATAAAATAAGGAAACCGGGCAGGAAGGCTTTGTTTGAGGATGTAGAAGTGGAAGGGATGGAGGGGGGGAGTGGAAGGCTAGAAGTTGACAACGGAGAAACGGAAGAAGAGTATAGAGAAAGGCAGCTGAGACACTTGTTAGAGGCAATGGACGCTTTTAAGAATGGTGACTTGACTTTAAGGCTGCCGAAAGAGAAGTATGATATATACGGCGAGCTGGTAGACTCATACAACGAAATGGCAGAGATGGTAGGGGGCGTTACAACAGAGATGAGCCGAGTGGCAAAGATTACAGGCACAGAAGGCAAACTAACCGAGCGCGCATCAGTACCCGGTGCTGCAGGTACCTGGAAAGACATTGTTGACGCCTTAAATGGTTTAATTGACACTATCGCCAAATCCACGCTTGAAATCGAAAGAATACTTGGCCACATATCCAGTGGCAATTTGACGGAGAAGTTTGCAATACCTGTGGCAGGCGACTTCAAAGTCATGTCTGATACAGTCAATAAAACTGTTGATTGCCTCAATCTAATTGGCGGTGAAGTAACAAGGGTAACAAGGGAAGTAGGCGTAGAAGGGAAACTTGGTGCGCAGGGAGAAGTGCCGGGAGTTGCGGGAGCCTGGAAGGAGCTGACAGATAATGTGAACGCGCTGGCTGCAAACATGACAAATCAGGTTAGAGATGTTGCTAGGGTAGCCACAGCATTAGCCGATGGAGACTTCACGCAAAAAATCACGGTGGAAGCAAAAGGAGAGTCACAGCAGCTCAAGGAGACGCTCAACAACATGGTTGACCGAGTTAATCTAATCGGCGGTGAAGTAACGAGGGTAGCAAGGGAAGTAGGCGTAGAAGGGACTCTTGGCACACAGGGAGAAGTGCCGGGAGTTGCGGGAGCCTGGAAGGAACTGACAGATAATGTGAACGCGCTGGCTGCAAACATGACAAATCAGGTTAGAGATGTTGCTAGGGTAGCCACAGCATTAGCCGATGGAGACTTCACGCAAAAAATCACGGTGGAAGCAAAAGGAGAGTCACAGCAGCTCAAGGAGACGCTCAACAACATGGTTGACCGAGTTAATCTAATCGGCGGTGAAGTAACGAGGGTAGCAAGGGAAGTAGGCGTAGAAGGGACTCTTGGCACACAGGGAGAAGTGCCGGGAGTTGCGGGAGCCTGGAAGGAGCTGACAGATAATGTGAACATGCTGTCGGCAAACCTGAGAGATCAAGTGGGAGATATTGCAAAGGTAGCTAACGCATTAGCTGATGGAGACCTCACGCAAAAAATCACGGTGGACGCAAAAGGAGATATACAGCAGCTCAAGGAGACGATCAACAGCATGGTTGATCGAGTTAACCTAATTGGCGGTGAAGTATCAAGAGTAACAAGGGAAGTAGGCGTAGAAGGGAAACTTGGTGCGCAGGGAGAAGTGCCGGGTATTGCGGGGACCTGGAAGGAGCTGACAGATAATGTGAACATGCTGTCGGCAAACTTGAGAGATCAGGTTAGAGATATTGCAAAGGTAGCCACCGCGTTAGCCAATGGAGACCTCACGCAAAAAGTCACGGTGGAAGCAAAAGGAGAGATATTACAGCTCAAGGACACTATCAATAGTATGGTTGATAGCCTCAACGTCCTTGTTGCCCGGGTAAGGGATTCTGCCAATACTGTTGCTTCATCTGCTCAGGGTATTGCAGCCTCAGGTACTGAGATGAGCACGTCCACAACACAGGTAGCAGCATCAGTGCAGCAGATAGCAAAGGGTGCAAAGGATCAGGCAGAGAAGACAGATGCGGCATCCAATGCTGCTGAGCAGATTTCAAAGGCTGCTACTGAGGTATACGACAGTGCGGATGAAGTAAAAAGAGCAGCATCTGCCGCGAATAAGAGTGCCCAGACAGGTCTTAGAAGAGTGGCTGAGGCGGTTAAAAGCATGCAGGGAATATCATATGTAGCAAAGAAGACATCAGTAACTGTTGAAACCATGACGCAGAGGGGCGAGGAAATTGCCATGACATTGGGTGTTATCACAGACATCGCATCCCAGACAAATCTGCTTGCATTGAATGCCGCAATAGAAGCTGCGAGGGCTGGAGAGGCAGGTAGGGGCTTCGCTGTGGTTGCAGAAGAAATACGCAAGCTTGCGGAGAAGAGCAGAAAATCCGCAGGTGAGATTGCAGAACTTGTGAAGTCTATACAGGAGGAGACAGTATCTGCTTCCGAGGCGGCGAAGACAATGACAGAAAGTGTGACAGCAGGCGGAGAAGCAACAGATAAATCATCAGCAGCTCTTGATAACATCACATTTACAATGAAGCAGACAGCCAATGCCGCCCTGGCAATTTCAGATGCAGCAGCCCAGCAGAAAACAAGTATTGAATCTGTGGTAAAGATGGTGGAGGGGATTTCCATGATTGCAGAGGAAACAGCAGCAGGTTCTGAGCAATCTTCTGCATCTGCCCATGAACTAACCTCTGCTATGGAAGAACTCACAACTTCAGGTCAGGAGCTGGTAGGCATTGCTGCAGAACTCCAGGATGCCGTAGCAAGATTCAAACTTGGTGGGGAAGCAGTGGAGGCGAAAGCAGCCAAAAAAGTGCTAAAAATACGGGAGTGATATTAAATGCCAGAAGAAATAACGGCTGCAGATGCTGATGAGACGAAACCATTTGTAATCTTCAGACTGGGAGATGAAGAGTTCGGCATGGATGTGATGAACATAAAGGAGATTGCAAGGATAACAACAATTACAAGAGTTCCTCACACTCCGGATTTTATTGAGGGTATAATAAATCTCAGAGGCAGCCTATCCACAGTCATAAACCTCAGGAAAAGGTTTGGTTTTGAGTCAAAGGAGATAGATGCGAATTCAAGGATAATTATAGCAGAGCTTGAGGACAAGCCTGTTGGCATGCTTGTTGATGAAGCAACAGAAGTATTGAGGATTCCTGTATCTGATATTGAGGCAACGCCTGAGATGGCTACAACAGAGATTTCTAAGGAGTATCTGAGGGGTGTGGGCAAGGTTGAGAACCGCCTTATCATCTTACTCGATCTGAAGCAAGTGTTGGCAAAGACGGATTTAGAAGAACTGAAGGAGTTTGAGGAACGGGAATAAATGTTTTCTTAAAAGTGTTTAAATAAATTTGTTATCTATTATTTATCAGCGAACAAAAAGGGTGGTATGATGGTTCAAGAACAAAAAGGGAAATTCAAATTCATCGTAATAGCTGCCCTGTTAGGTATTTGTTGTTTTCTCACCTATTATAGTCATGTGGTACTTTTAACCGAGGTTGTTTTTACACACTTCTTTTACATTCCGATTATCTTAGCAGCGGTATGGTGGAGAAGAAAAGGTTTAGTCGTGGCATTTTTTTTAGCATCGCTGCTCATCTTCAGTCATTTTCTTGTTGGTATGGAGACGAAAATTGTCTCTGATCTGATTCGAGCCTTTATGTTTATAGTTGTTGCCTTTGTATCGGCGATTTTAAGTGAGAGGATAGCGAAGATGGTTGATAGCCTCAATCTAATCGGTAGTGAAGTATCAAGGGTAGCAAGAGAAGTAGGGGTAGAAGGTAAATTAGACGCACAGGTGGAAGTGTCGGATATAGAGGAGACTTGGAAGGAGCTGACTGATAATGTAAACATGCTGGCGGCAAACCTGAGAATTCAGGTTAGAGACATTGCGAAGGTCGCCGCCGCAATAGCCGCTGGTGACCTCACGCAAAAAATTACGGTAGATGCAAAAGGGGAAATGCAGGAGCTAAAGGACACTATAAACAACATGATTGATAGCCTCAACACCCTTGTTGCCCATGTGAAGGATTCTGCCAATACTGTTTCTTCTTCCGCTCAAGATATTGCAGCCTCGGGTACTGAGATGAGCACGTCCACAACACAGGTGGCAGCATCAGTGCAACAGATAGCAAAGGGTGCACATGATCAGGCAGATAAGATAGATGTGGCATCCCTGTCTCTTGAGCAGATTGCAAAGGCTGCTACTGATGTATCTGAGAGGGTGGATGAAGTGAACGAGGCGGCATCTGCTGCGAATGAGAGTGTCCAGAAAAGTATTAAAACAGTGGGTGTGGCGGTAAAAGCATGTCTGAGAGTAGCAGAGGTAGCAGAGGAGACATCAGCAACAGTTGAGACCTTGATGCAGAGAGCGGAGAAAATTTCTAAGGTACTGGATGTTATCACGGGGATTGCATCCCAGTCAAACCTGCTTGCATCGAATGCTGCAATAGAAGCTGCAAGGGCAGGTGAGGCAGGCAAAGGGTTCGCTGTGGTTGCAGAAGAGGTGCACCGGCTTGCAGTGGACAGCAAAAAATCGGCGGGAGAGATTGCGGAACTTGTACAGTCTGTACAGAAGGAAACGGTATCTACATCAGATGCAGTGAAAACAATTAGAGAAAGTGTGACAGCAAGCAGAGAAGCAAGAGCTAAAACCTCAGCGGCTCTCGATAACATCACATTCACGCTGAAGCAGACAACAAATGCAGCGCGGGCTATTTCAGAAACAGCAGCCCTGCAGAAGACAAGTATCGAATCGGTGGTAAAGATGGTGGAAGGGGTGTCAGAGATTGCAAAGGAAACATCAGCAAGTTCTGATGAATCTGCTGTATCTGCTCAGGAGCTAACCTTCGTTATGGGACAGCTCACAACTTCGGGGCAGGAGCTGGTAGGTATTGCCGCGGAACTCCATGATGTGGTAGAACGGTTCACACTCAGTGATGAACCGGTGGTGGATAAACCCACCAAAAAAGCGCTACGAGGAGATAAATAATGAGGAGGATAAATAAGAGATGAAAAAAGTAAGAGTATTGTTAGTGGACGATTCCACATACATAAGGACGGTTCTTGGTAGCATATTAGCCGAGGCGGGATTTGAAGTAGTTGACGAAGCCGCAGATGGCGAAGAGGCTATTCGGAAGTATATGAATCTCAAACCAGACGTAGTATTGATGGATGTTGTAATGGAGCCTATGGGGGGAAAGGCAGCGACACAGGCGATACTGGATAAAGACTCAGCGGCAAAGATATTGATGGTTACGGTGTTGGAAGATAAGAATATACTGGTGGATTTGGTGAATATGGGGGCAAAAGGCTATATCACGAAACCGTTCTCGAAAGAGGAAATCACAGAAAAGATAAAGGAAATCATGGAGGGGTATTGAATGATGCAGGATACAAGAATTATGTATATTCTCCGGGTTATAACTGGGGGTGGTAAAGTTGACTGAAACAAGAGCAAAAGAATTCGAAAAAAAAATGCTGGAGCAGATATTGAAGACTGCCGCTTCAAAGTCATTGATTTATTTGCAATTCTTTATTGGCAGAGTGATCAAAATCGAATCGCTATCTATTTACGAGACTGCACAACAATTAAAAACAGAGAAGGATTCTGTTATATCCAGGATAGAGTTAAGAGAGGGCAGTGACCTGGTTGGAAGTATATACATGATATTTCCATTTAAAATTGTGCACCGACTTGCAGAAGGCATGTATGCTGATTTGATCCCGGAGATTTTAGAGAAGCATGTTTTAGATATGGCGGAGGAGATGACCAATATTATCTCGGCACCACTCAGTGAGGCTGTCACTTTCTTCCGTCATACAACCGTCATTCCTTCGGTTGCACACATAATTAGCTATGACGAGTTCAAATCTTTGCCGTTAGCAGAGGATTTGGTATTAGAACTAAAAACAGGTGGCAACATGTGTGGTGAAATTTACTTTGTGCTGGATGAGGAGACCGTAAAGAAATTAAGGAGAACGCTGAGGATGAAGGCGCGGGGGTAATGGAACCATACAAGATGCAGGGAAAACGAATAAGGAGTGGGACACTTCGATTTTTTTGATACGAGCTGTGGAGATACCATCATAAATCACAATTCCGGGTCTTGCGTCCCGAGGGATAAATATGATAAATGTGCTGGTAGTGGATGACTCGTCATTGATGAGGCGGATGATATCAGAAATGCTGGACTCTGCATTGGACATACGAGTAGTTGGCACTGCCCGAGACGGCATGGATGCAGTAGAGAAGACAGAAAAACTCAAGCCTGATGTTGTAACGATGGACATAGAGATGCCGAGGATGGATGGATTGACTGCTTTGAGTTGTATAATGTCGAAAACTCCGGTACCTGTGGTGATGCTCACGGCAATGGGCAAAATAGAAGCAGACCTTGCCGTAAAATCTTTTGAGTACGGTGCTGTGGATTTTGTATCAAAACCCAGCAAGACTATCTCTTTGGACATAGAAGAGGTGAAAGATGAACTGATAAGCAAGGTCCGGGCTGCCTCAACCGTGAACGTAAAAAAGATGTTTTTCAAGGTGGTGGAAAGAAGATTGATAGAAAAACTGTTAACACCACCTGAAACAGACAAAAAAGTTATGATTATTGGTGCGTCCACAGGAGGACCGCATGCGCTATCGGAAATCATACCGAAACTGCACAGAACATTCCCCTTAGCAGTTTTGATCGTTCAGCACCTGCCAGTTGGCTTCACGAAAAGCTTTTCTGAACGACTGAGCTGGCTGACTTCTATCACATTGAAAGAAGCGGAAGATGATGATGTTATTAAGCCGGGTCAGGTATTCATTGCACCATCTGGTTATCATACAGTTGTAAAAAACGGTAGGATAGAATTAAATAAGAGACCAAAGGTGAACAGGATGAGACCAAGCATAGATGTAGCAATGAAATCCGCAGCAGAAGCATATAATGACAAGGCTATTGGCGTGCTGCTCAGCGGTATGGGGGAAGACGGTGCAGAAGGTATGAAGGCAATAAAAAAAAGAGGGGGGGAGACTATTGCGCAGGATGAGCTCACAAGTGTGATATTTGGCATGCCGAAAGCAGCGATAGAGCTGGGTGCTGTGGACAAGGTTGCAGCACTGCCGGATATTGTGGATGAAATAATAAGGATATTGTGATATGGTTTGAAAATGTTATACGCCATTGCAAAAATAAAAATACGCAAGTTATTTATCTACCCACAATCTATTTAAAAGTCAGGAGGAGAAAAATGAAAGGAGTAATTGTACTCGCCTTAAAGGAAATGGTGATAGAGACATATGGAATAGACAAATGGAAAAATGCGTTAGCAAAAGCAGGGATCGGCGAAGAGCCGTTGATTATGCCAATATCCAATGTTGATGATCAGATTTTTTTGAGAGTTGTTAATTCACTCTGTGAGGTTCTAAACATATCCTTCATTCAAGCGGCAGATGCTTTTGGTGATTATTGGGTCACTGTGTATTCACAAAAAATGTATCGTGTTTATTATGAAAATGTCAAAACGGCAAAGGAATTTTTGTTAAAAATGGATTCAGTCCATGTTGCTTCTACAAAAAGTATACCTGATGCTAATCCGCCAAGATTCGAATATGAATGGAAGGATGAAAAGACACTGATTATGAAGTATAAATCACAACGCGGATTGATAGATCTCATGGTGGGGTTAATTAAGGGGGTTGGTAAATTGTATAAGGAAGATTTAAAAGTGACCAAACTTGGGAGCGATAAAGTCCAAATTGTTTTCCCATAGC
>Ga0255453_1003_pt1 | contig 38692 bp, 41 predicted proteins | sample ANMaggQLBNCT01G4_FD_182628 | JGI IMG/M metagenome (GOLD analysis project Ga0255453, IMG submission 182628) | Sediment cell enrichment communities from methane seep in Santa Monica Basin, California, United Staets - ANME aggregate JGI... | ecosystem: Environmental > Aquatic > Marine > Cold seeps >...
CAAGGAGGTTCTTATTGCATTAAATGATATAACTAATAAAGATTTAACATTTCTTTTTGAGATGGCGCGATATGAGCATATTTATGAATCTAAAGGAGCTTTGGAAAAAATCAGAGGGTCTGTTTTAGTAGTTCCATAGATACTGTTCGCCTCTTTCATTCGGGATGAAAAACAAATCATCTTTTTACCGTGGGCGGCACACAAATAAACGAGATATTACTGCGTTTTACCCTGTCCGCGAGATTAGAAGAAACTTGATACCCCACAGCAGCGAGTGCATTTAACACCGTGCGGTCCCTATCGTAGAATATCACGTCAAACCAGTATCTCGCGAATGCTTTTCCTATCGCGTTTCCTATGGAATCGCTACCTAGAATTGATAATTTTACATTCATGTTGATTGTACACCTCCAAAAGGCGGGGATCGCCTTTCACCGCCTTTATGCTCTCTTTTACATTTTCCGGGTCGACAAATCTGTTTATCTCTAGAACTACGTTTTCGGGTTGTGCATCCCAGATGTCCATGAGCACGTACCCCACATCTATTTTCCCCTCGCCAGGTGGTAAGTGCAAGTCAGAGATGCCATCATTGTCATGCAGATGCACGTGTTTTATGAACGGACTCAGGACATCGAAAAAATCACTGAGTGGGATGCCGTAGCGTTCCGCGATGATGAATGCGTGTCCGGCATCCAACGTCACGTAAATATCCGTATTCGCTGCATGAAGAAGTGCAAGAAGCTCAACGGGCAAACTCCCTACTCTATTATCGTCAAGATTCTCGAGGTACAGTACCACTGAATAATCTCGTGCTAAAGAAGCGAGTGTCTTAAGGTTTCTGACAGTGTTCAGGAATGCTTTGCGGTAAGCAATACCAGCGAACTTGTCCCCATGCTCCGCGAGGATGTCACCACCGTGAATGACAACGTGCCTGATGTCCATGAGCGAAGCGATCTCGAAAACACGTTCCATGATTCTGAAATTATGGCGAAGCATTCTTCCGAGGTCGACCCTCAGGTTCGGCTCCCTTGCATCTGACGTGGGCACGTGTAGCGAGAACGTAACGTCAAACGAATCAAGAGCCCACAGCATCGCATGATTTATCTCAAGATTGCGGTCCAGCAAGGTAACATCATCGAAGCCTAACTCCACAAGTTCTACATTCAGATAAGAGAGGCTCAAAGGTCCCCCTGAAATCTCTTTTACCAGCCATGAATTCACACCTACTTTCATCTTTTCTCCCTTCACCATATATATTTTGGTTTTTTTATCTATTTTAGAATTAGATATATATTATACACTGTTTCTATAAAAATAGAAAAGTTTATATATTGTTTTCATATATCTACATTATCTGAGGTGAGAACCATGAAATGTGTGCGCGATGTGGTGGCGAAGACATACAGTAAAAAGGGGGTAAGAACGCGGAATGCTATATGAAAAGAACATATCGTTACTGAGGGAGAAGAAATTCTTCAGTCTTTTTGATAACCTTGCGGAGAAGGCGGTGGAAGCAGCGGAGCTACTAGTGGACTTGAAAGGAGATTACTCAAAACTTTCACACATCAGTCAGGAACTTAATATGCTGGAAGATGACGCTGATTCTGTAGTTCATCAAATCGTACAGGAACTGATTTACGACCATAGCCGAGATGGGGAAGAGAAGGCAGATATACGCTATTTCGCTCATAATCTGGACAACGTAGTAGATGGCGTTGAAAAAGCGGTGAATAGACTGACATTTACTCGAGTAGAACACAAAACAATTCCAGAGCCGGTAGGCGAATTTGCCACTGTTATCCTAAAGGCTTCGCAGGAAATAAGAAAGGCAGTAAGCTGCTTGAGAGATCTGAGTGCCGAGGAAAAAACTTTAGAATCATGTTGCATAAGGATAAACGAATTAGAGAACGAAGCAGACAAAATAAACCGGAAATGGCTGCGAATACTGATGACTACACCCCTAAAAGAACCTGATGAGTTTCTTGAGAGAATGGTGCTCAAAGAGATAGTAGACATCTTAGAAGATACAATGGACCAGTGTGAAGACGTAGCGAATATACTGGATACTTTCAGAGTAAAGGAACTCTTCTTTTATCATGAAAGCTGTTTTTAGCGGGAGTTCTATATCCCCGGGTCATGCAGACCTACACACCCATACACATTATTCCGGCTTCAACAAAGTCTTCTATATACCCTATCCCGAGTCAGTCACGCCACCGGAAAGAATGGTTGATGTCGCGGTGAAGAAAGGTTTAGACGTCCTTTGCATCACAGATCACGACAAAATAGAGGGCGCCTTGAGGGCACAGCGATACGTTCGTGAAAAAGAATTAGAGACAGAGGTTGTGGTTGGAGAAGAGGTCACTACAGCAGATGGCCATGTTTTGGGGCTTTTTTTGCATGAACGTATCCCCCTGGGACTTTCCGCTGCCGAAACCATAGACCTTATCCACGGCCAAGGTGGTCTGGCTGTGGCGCCCCACCCATTTAGCTACCTCTGTCCCTGCCTTGGGAAGAAGATAGAAGAGCTCAGTCTGGACGGTGTAGAGGTGTTAAATGCAGCCCATCGTGACCCATACGTGAATAAGTTAGCTCAGCAGGAGGTAGGTGGGTGTTTCGCACATATAGGCGGGAGCGATGCACACACATCAAAGATGCTGGGAGATGCTTTTACAGAATTCCCAGGCAAATCCGCTGATGAGTTATACCGGGCAATTCTACGGAAGGAGACAAATCCGGGAGGCGGACCCGCTCCACTGCGCCACTGGATTTTCTGGAGCATGGACGTTGCCCACGGCGTCTTCAAGAAGCTGATTGTCCCATTACGAGAGGGTATGTGTATCCAAAACGATCCTCTGGATAGGCTATACCAGATGCGACGTCGTAACAAGGTTATTGCGATAGGGGGGTGCATCGCGTTCATGGCGAGCCCTTTGCCCTTTGTGTGTGGCATGGTAGGTGAGGGGTGGATTCGTTGGCAAGGCCGAAGGAAGTGGCAAGAAGTCAGCTCGGAATGGATAACCACGGAGGAAAATAGGAGGATATAAAAATGTATATGGATAGAAAGAACTATGTATGTAGTGGCTGTGGGAAAGTAGCAATATGTGAAGCGATACCACCGGGATGGACACAAGCGAGAGATAACTCGGGGAGATGTACGTGCGAGCAATGTAGAAGTGAAATGGGACTGATACGCCCTGCTTATTACAGCATGAGGTCCGTGATGGCAGAATGAACTCGAAACAAAAATGCTTGGATACAGCATTCCAGGAATATGTCCTCTGGTTGCGTACAAAGCATCTGATATATAAGTATGAACTCATGGATAACGATGCACTCTTTGGCTATGGACAAGAACTCATTTCGGATTTGGGGGTGGAGAATGGAGCCGAGTTCTTTTGGGTAACGAGATGTACGTAAACCATTTTTGCAAACAAAAAGGGTTATCAAATATTCTTCAAGAAAAGCGAGATAAAAAATTCACTCTATTGCCAAATAGATACGTCTATGCTGCTTATATATATTGTTCCACAAAATCACGTAAAAATCGAAAAGTTTATATGGTCTTTTCATTCTGCAGGTATAGAGGTAAGTAAAATGGAGAAAATAAAGGCGATATGGATAACGGCAGTAGTGATAGCAGCGATAGCGACAATCGCAACCGGGACAGTTTTAGCGTCTGCACAAGCAGCAGAGCTTTCGGGCGAACTGACAATCGCGGGTTCTACAACCGTGCTACCGATAAATCAGGAATGTGCACGACTTCTTATGGATGAAAACCCCGATCTAAGAATATCTGTTTCGGGTGGCGGCACGGGTCATGGTGTAAAGGCGGTAGGTGAAGGTGCGATAGATATAGGTGCTGCGTCAAGGGACGTAAAAGCGAAGGAGCTGGAGACGTATCCGGACCTGAAACCGGTAGTAATTGGAAAGGATAGCGTGGCTATTATCGTGCATCCGGATAACGCTGTAAGCGACCTGACGATGGAAGAAGCATCGAAGATATTCGCAGGTGAGATAATGAACTGGCAGGATGTGGGTGGCTCGGATGAACCGATTCGTGTAATAACACGGGAAGGTGGCTCGGGAACCAGGGATTGCTTTGAGGATGCGGTGATGAAGCCATTTGATTATACAATATATGGAAAAGCGTTGGTTAAGCCATCGAATGGTGAGATAAGAGCAACGATCAGCCGAGATGAGGCAGGCATTGGTTTTCTTTCCCTTGGATTCGTGGACGAATCACTAAAAGCGGTTAAAATAGACGGCGTGGCGGCAACAGTAGATAACGTGCTTTCGGGTGCTTATCCAATTTCGAGGAGTTTGTATCTCACAACGAAAGGGGAACCAAAAGCGTTGCCGAAAGCGTTCCTAGAGTTCGTGTTGTCAGAAGACGGGCAAGTGGTAGTAGAAGATATGGGTTACATAAAAGTGTCCGCGGTAGCGACTCCCGCACAGACAGCGGCACCGGCTACAACACCCGCGGCAACAGCAGCTCAGACTCCGACTCCTGCAACACCAGGGTTCGAGGCAGTTTTTGCCATCGCAGGGTTGTTCGTTTATGCTGTGCTCAAGAGGAGAAAGTGAAGCCAGAAGGAGAAAAGAAAAGATAGATGAAAATAGTGCATATATCGGACATCCACGTAGCGGAGCAGCATTTCCTGCCGGATTTGTTGGAACGAGTAATAAGGGACATAAACCGGATAGAACCCGAAATTGTGGTTGTTACTGGTGACCTAACAGAAAACGGCTTTCAATCCGAGTTTGAACGTGCACGGCAGTATATCGAGCAGATAGAATGCAAAGTGAAGGTAGTGATACCCGGTAATCATGACGCAAGAAACGTTGGCTATCTCGGTTTCGAGGAGATATTCGGGCACAGATCAATAATAGAGAAATACAAGGGGATAACAATCGCAGGTATTGATTCCACACAGCCCGATTTAGATGATGGACACGTGGGCCGAGAGAAATATGGCTGGATAGAGAAGTGCCTGGATACCGCGGATTTTAAGGTGGTGGCTCTTCACCACCATTTAATTCCCATACCAAAGACAGGGCGAGAAAAACAAATCCCCATGGACGCAGGCGACGTGCTCGAACTGCTTGTGCGGTGCGGAACAGACCTCGTGCTTTGTGGGCATAGACACGTGCCGTGGATCTGGAACCTGAATGGCATAGTAATAACAAACGCGGGAACGGCATGCACGACCCGCGTGAAATGGGACATCCCACAATCGTTCAATTTAATCGAAATAGACGAAGAGGAAAAGGGAACAACAAAGATATACCGTATGTATTCAAAGGGTGGCCAGGAGCTGGTGCTGGAGAATAGGCAGGATAAATACACGGAATGCACTTTTTAGAGCGTGTACGCAGCTTTCGATTGAAAAAGCGGGATCCCGAAATATCGGAAAAGATAGTGGAGAAGCTTTTGTTTATCCTCACGCTCTCGTCCATTCTTATCGTATTGTTTATTATCGCATTCATGTTTAAGGAAGGCTTACCGGCATTGGCGCTGGGCCGTGAGTTCTTCTTGGGGATGATCTGGTATCCACCGAATAACCAATTTGGCATTGTTCCGATAGTAGTATGCAGTTTCATTGTGGGGATCGGAGCATTGCTAATCGCGGCTATCATAGGCATACCGGCTGCGATTTTTTTGGCTGAATATTCTCCCGACTGGCTGAGAAACTTCATCAAACCTTGTGTAGAGCTGTTAGTCGGTATTCCTTCGATAGTGCTTGGTTTCTTTGGGTTAGTGGTGGTTGTGGGGTATATAAGAGACACTTCTGGTGGATATGGCGAGTGCATAGTGGCGGGTTGGCTAATCCTCGCAGTCATGACTCTACCCCATGTCATCAGCATATCTGAGGATTCTATCCGTGCGGTACCAAAGACATATAAAGAAGCTTCGCTTGCTCTCGGTGCTACACAGTCGCAGACTATAACAAAAGTATTATTGCCAAATGCACGTTCCGGGATATTAACAGCTATGGTTTTGGGTATGGGAAACGCAATAGGAGAAACAATGGCGGTTTTAATGGTCATCGGTAATCCCGAGATACCATTTATACCTTCTTCTGTTTTAGACCCGGCGCGTGTGCTAACATCCACGATAGTAATCGAAATACCCTATGCGGTTTGGGGTTCTATGCACGAGCATGCGCTGTTTGCCCTGGGTGTGATTTTGTTTATTGTCGTTGCGATTTTCAATTTGATAACCACAGCCGTGATACGAAAAGGAGCTAAAGAACGATGACTGTAAAAGAAAAGCTAGTAATACTTGGTCTGGGTGCTGCGGCCTTTATAGCGGTAGCGGCATTGTTCATCGTGGTTGGTTACGTATTTATTAATGGTATCGGAGTGATAAGTTGGGAGTTCTTGCTTACATCCCCGTATCGGTTTGAATATGGCGGAATATTCCCGCAGATTATCGGGTCGTTATGTCTGGTTGCGGTTTGTTTACTTTTCGCGGTGCCTTTAGGTCTGGCATCGGCAATATATCTCGCGGAATACGCGCCGGATAATCTAATAACAAAGAGTGTGCGGTTCTTTGTGGAATGCCTGGCTGGAATACCGTCAATAGTGATAGGGCTGTTCGGGCTCACTTTTTTGGTTTATTATCTTGATTTTGGCATTTGCATGCTATCTGGCGGTTTAGCGCTTGGATTCATGATTCTGCCATGGACGATTAGAGCGAGCGAAGAAGCAATAAAAACAGTGCCTAAAGGGCATAGAGAGGCATCTCTTGCTTTAGGCATTTCTAAGTGGCGAACCATTCGTAGTGTGGTTTTGAAAAGCGCTTATCCAGGTATAATAACCGGGATACTGCTTGGGTTGGGAAAGGCGATAGGCGAAACGGCCGTTGTGCTTTTAACTGCGGGTTCTGGTCTGGAGCCTTTTTTGCCAAAATCAATCTTCGATCCGGTTGCTTCATTACCGGTTTATATCTACATGATTGGCACAAAGGGTCATACATCTGCGGCGTATTCACGCACTTTTGGCGCTTCTCTCGTGTTAATCGCAATGTTTTTGATGATAAGTATATTCGCTTTGTATCTTCGAAATAGATACACCAGACGTATGAGTAAGAGGTAAAGAAAAAATGAGCATGATAGATGTGAGTGGACTGAATGTATATTATGAGAATGGCGCAGTGCATGCGTTAAAAGACGTGAATATGGAGACGGACGCGAACCAAATAACCGCATTGATCGGGCCTTCGGGCTGTGGCAAGACGACTTTTCTCAGGACTTTGAACCGTATGAATGACTTCAGTGGCGTGAAGACGAAAGGCAAGGTGCTTATTGATGGTACGGACGTATATAATGAAAAAGTGGATGTCATTCAGTTGAGGAAGAAAGTAGGGATGGTATTTCAGCAGCCAAATCCGTTTCCGATGAGCATATATGATAATGTTGCTTACGGGCCGAAGATACATGGAGTGCGGAACAAAAAACTGGCTGGGATAGTAGAGGGAAGTTTGAAGAGAGCGGCATTGTGGGACGAAGTGAAAGACCGGTTGGAAGAGAGCGCAGTGAAGCTCTCGGGTGGGCAGCAACAGCGGTTGTGCATTGCGCGTGCACTGGCAGTAAATCCAGAAATCATTCTCTTTGACGAGCCATGTTCTGCGTTGGATCCTGTATCAACAGCGAGGATAGAAGATTTGCTACGGGAATTGAAAGAGGATTACACGATTGTGATTGTTACGCATAACATGCAGCAGGCAGCGCGTGTATCGGATATTACAGCTTTTTTCCTCATGGGCGAGTTGATAGAATGTGGCAAGACCACGAAAATATTCGAGAAACCAAAGGATAAGAGGACTGAGGATTATATTACAGGGAGGTTTGGATAAACCTTTTAGAAAGAAAAGCGTTACCAAAAGAAAACGGAAATGATAAGAAAAGAATACACCGCGGATTTGGAAAAACTGAAGGTAGATGTGCTGAAGATGGGAGAACTGTCAAAAGAATCAGCAAAGAACGCCATAAACGCTTTAGTTCATCGCGATATGGAACTGGCAGCGAAGATACTAAAAGAGAACGTCATAATAGACAACCTGGAATTTGAGATAGAGCACATGTGTATAAAGCTGATAGCGTTGCAACAGCCGACAGCGGTAGATCTCAGAATGATTGAGACGAGCGTGAAGATAATAACGGATTTCGATCGGATAAGTGACCTTGCAGGTGACATTGCCCGGATTGTGTTGCGGATAGCGGATGAACCGTTCGTTAAGCCGCTGATTGATATACCCCGGATGTCCGAGATTTCACAGGGCATGATTTCTGATTGCCTAAAAGCGTTTTCTGATCGTGACATAAAAGCGCTGGATGATTTCTCAGCCCGAGACGATGTGATAGATGCTCTTTTTGATCAGGTCAGACGAGAATTGATAACAATTACGATAGAAAGACCACGCGGCATAGAAAATGCGAGTCATCTGCTGTTCGTGGCGTTACATTTAGAGCGAATTGGCGATCATGCGTGCAATATCGCTTCTCGTATTGTATATATGGTTACAGGCGAGAATAGGAAGTTTGAGTGAGGCTATGGAAGCGAGAAAGGTTCAGATAACCGGTAAATCCTCGTACGTATATGAGAATGGGCAGGCAACTGCCCCATTCTTAATCTGCTTCGCTAAACCTGCACCACGGCACCATCTTCTGTCACGACAGCGCCATTAAAAATGGTATGCCTCACAGCACCGGGAAATTCATAGCCCTCGAATGGTGACCACCCGCATTTTGTGTATAAAAATGCACTACTGATTTTTACTCGTGCATGTAGATCCAAAATACTAAAATTCGCCTTTTTACCCACTTCTATGCTACCTCGGTCGTCCAAACCCAGGAACGTCGCCGGATTGTAGGCGCAGACCCGTGATATAAGTACCGGGTTAACATCACAGCGTACAATCAACCAGGCGACGAAATTACCATAAGTGTCTAAGTTAGGAACACCCGCAGGAGCTTCTAAAATGTCAAGAGCTTTTTCGTACTTTGTATGTGGTGCATGATCAGTCACCAGAAAATCTATCCTGCCACCTTTAAATGCAGCCAGCAACAGTCGCCTATTTTCTTCTGTTCTCAAAGGTGGATTCGTCTTCAAGAACGCTGTTTTTGGCGTTACTGCGGTCTTGTTAAAGAACAGATGATGTGGTGTAACTTCACAGAAAACGTTTTTGTGTTGCTTTATAATATCCAATGACTCGTAAACGGAAACATGAGCTATATTTATCTTTATGTCAGGGTATGCAGAACTAGTAGCTAAAACATGTTTAACCGCGGACAATTCCGCCTCTTCAGGTCTCAGTTCTGAATGTATATCGTTACGAGTCAAATCAGCCCTACTTCCTTTTAAAGCCGCTTTCCGCTCGCCCAGGATATTCTGGTCTTCACAATGAATTACAAGTGGTTTCGATGTTGCAGCCACAGCGTCAATCGCTTCGGGCAGCCGTTCAACTCGCATAGATAACCCCTGCGTCTCCGCGAGATACATTTTATATGCTACTACTTCGTCTTGCATATCCGCAATGCCGGTCGTGTTTATGGCGGTGCCGGATTCTGTGACTGCGCCCTGGAAGAAGAAGTCAATCACGCCTTTCGCTTTTTTGTATGCGAGTTCTTTCTTTTTCCGTATCCGCGCCGCGTTTATGCCCGGAAAGGGCGTGTTCGGCATGTCAACTACGGTAGTTACGCCACCATGAATAGCAGCCGCGGCTCCAGACCGAAAATCCTCTTTGTAACTCCAATCCTGGCTCTCATCCTCTCTCAAATGAGCATGTAAATCAATAAACCCGGGAAAGATCAGACAATGCCGCGCTTCTATCTTTTGCTCGCCCCGCAACCCTTGTTTCTTTATTTCTGTGATTATACCTTCGTCAATACCTATTTGAACCTCGTTTATTGATGCAGTAGTTACAACTTTACCTTCAATCATCAAATCATGGATCATATCTTTAAATAAGGAAGTAGAATAGAAAAGATAGTAGGTGCAAGAATATGTTTCCAAATAAAAGAGTGCAGGGAATGATAGGGCGAAAGGTGCGTGTAGAGATGAAAGGTGAGAAGATCGCGCTGGAAGGCGTGTTGAGAAGTGTAGATGACTACTTGAATTTGCACCTGAGTGCGGCAAACGAGTTGTATGCTGGCGAGAAGAAGCGGTTGCTTGGTTCCGTGGTGGTTAGGGGCAATAATGTCGTGCTTATAAATCCTTTGAAGGAATGAAAGCGAAAAAGGTAGAAGGGAATAGAATAGGCATTATTGGCGTTGGTAATATAGGGTCATCTATTCTGCGTGGGCTACTAGCTGCTGATTCTGGTACTGGCCTGGAGCGTATTTTTATATATGACGCTAACAAAAAAGCCATCCTAGATTTTGAAAGCGACTCCGAGATAAAAGCAATAGTCGAGATATGTACGAGTAACGAGGAAGTAGCGAAGAACTCGGAGGTAATAATTCTAGCAGTCAAACCAAGCGTGGTGAAAGCGGTAGTAAAAGAAATAGCACCGTTTATTACCGCAGATAAAATACTGATTTCTGTGGCTGCAGGTGTACTAACGAAGACGATAGAGGGTTATCTTGGCGAAGGCAAGAAAGTGATTCGTGTGATGCCAAATATAGGTGCTCGTGTGAGTGAATCCGTGTGCGCAGTATGCAAGGGCAGGTACGCAGAAACGGATGATGAAGAACTAGCAAAAGGGATACTAAGCGTCATCGGCTCTGTTTATAGCGTAAGCGAGAGCGACCTGGACGTTATAACAGGATTAAGTGGCAGCGGTATCGCGTTTTTTGCGGCGATCATAGATGCAATGGCAGATGGTGGTGTGCATGAGGGGCTGCCACGTGATTTAGCACTGGCAATTTCTGCGGAGACTGCACTTGGCGCTGCGAAAATGGTGCTTGCTGGTGATACGCCGTCTGCGATACAGGCAATGACTGCCTCTCCAGGTGGGACGACAATACGTGGCCTGTATGCAATGGATTCACGAGGCGTAAAAGCGGCGATGATGGCGGCGGTAATAAACGCAACGAAGCGAGCCACGGAAATAAGCAGAATGGATGCTGCAAATGAAGAATGATTTGGTTGCACTGGTAATAGAACTATTGAATGATGCGGGCTTTATCGTATCGAGCAGATGCAAAGCCCGGAGTTTTGATTTAGCAGCCCGACGAAGTGATTTCACATTGCTGGCAAAGATATTGTATAACATAGATGGAATAAACGAGGAAATTGCGCGTGGCATAAAGCGAGCGGCTTTTTGTTTACTGGCTTCGCCAATCATCGTGGGTGAGCGAAAAGGGAGTTTCCTTTTAGAAGACGATGTGGTGTATCACAGATATGGCATTCCTGCGATAAACTCGCATACGTTGTACGAGTATTTTAACGAGGACGTGAGTCCGTGTGTGTATTCTGCCACTGGTGGCTTGTATGTCACGATAAACGGCGAAAAGCTGAAAGTGGCAAGGAAAGAGAAAGAGTTGTCCTTAGGTGATGTTGCATCAGAATTAGGCGTTTCACGCAGGAGTGTTAGCAAATACGAGGAAGGTACGGTAAGTACCACGATAGACATAGCACTAAAGCTCGAGGAGTTTCTAGATATTACTTTAATAGAGCCCTTAGAGTTCTTAAAATCTGAGGCTGATGAACCACCGGAGATAACAGAATCCGGCATAGAAGATGCAGCTTCGAGTCTGGAACGATATATATTGAGTATACTGGAAGAGATAGGGCTTGAAATATTTGCAACCTCGCATGCTCCTTTTAGTGCGGTTTCGCTCTCACAATCGAAGAGAAGAGACGAAAGCGTGAGGATTCTTATGGGTATAAGCAGCTACACCGAGCAGATGGTCAAAAGAGCGAAAATACTCAGCAGTCTGTCACGCGTAACAAAAACACAGTCTGTATTCGTGGTTAGTGGCAGCGTCAAGCGCATACAAATAGAGGATACTGTATTAGTGGCGAAAGAAGAATTGAAGAAGATAAAAGACCCTGAAGAGTTCACATGTGTTATAGAGGAGCGACTGGAGGGCTAATATGGCTAAAGTAGCTATTATCATGGGGTCGAATAGTGATAGACCCGTAGCAGAGAAGGCGTTGAAGGTACTGGAGGAGCATAAAGTGCCATACGAAGTGAGTGTAATCTCTGCACATCGTGAACCCGATGCACTGGATACTTATTTGAAGGAAAGTTGTGATTCTGTGGCGGTGATAATAGCGATTGCAGGACTGTCAGCGGCGTTGCCGGGGGTAATAGCGTCGAAGACGGAAAAGCCGGTTATTGGTGTGCCGGTGAGTGGTAAGTTGTTGGGTATGGATGCGTTACTTTCGATGGTGCAGATGCCGTCAGGAGTTCCCGTTGGCGTGGTCGGTATAGATAACGGAGCAAATGCGGCTTTACTCGCGTTGAGGATATTGAAGCTAAATATGCAGGAGCTGTAATAAAAAAAATCGCGATATGCCCCTTCGGGAAACCTTGTTCAGCCACACCGTTTTATGTTCTTGTTTTTTGATGGCATCCAAAACACCGAAAAGCTTATATATCTCTATACACTTAACATCTGTCACATATAGAAGGAATCGCAAAGTCGCTGATACCACATTAGTGGCTTTAATAAACAGGAGGGGATATTCAAGAATGATAAAAAAAATAGTATTGTTAGAAGGAGAAACTGTGAAGATTAATTACGTGAAGAGTATAACCGGGAATCAGGGTTTTGCTGTGTGTATTGGAGATATAGGGCAGAGTGTAGCAATTCATGAGGTGGCAAAGATATGAGTGAAGAGGATCTTTATTTGGGTCGTGCTCCGTTGTCAATGGCAGCGGAGGGTATTATAGCGATAATTATCGGCGCTTTTGTTTTAGCTTGGCCGGGAATGACTCTGGTTACGCTAACCTGGATTGTCGGCCTATTTGCACTTCTGGCAGGAATATGCGCACTTATCGCTCTGATTGGAGCGCGTAAAGCGCAGCGCGGAGTTCTAGCAGTCACGGGACTGAGCGGTATTATATTAGGGTGCATCTTCCTTGCATGGCCGATGGGTACTACTGCGGTACTACTTTGGTTTCTAATGATATGGCTAGTGCTTTACGGTATATTAAGGATTGTGCACGCCGTTCGGCAACCGCCGGAAGATCGTAGTAAATGGATAGACATTTCTATTGGGCTTATTTCGGTAGTCGTCGGTGTGCTATTGGTCGCTCTCCCGGTACTAGAAGGATTGGAAGCCCTGGCCTTGCTATTGGGAATCTATGCGGTTATCACAGGCATATTACTCCTCTCTCTCGCCTGGACTGAATGGAACAAGCGTAAGCACATGCACAACGAGTAGCACAAAGCAACGAATAACAGTAATTCCAAGCTAGATAACAGAAGGAAGGGGTAAGTACAAATAAACTTGTGCCCCTTCCCAAACTTTTTTTTTTAAAAAAAAAGCTAACCACAAGATAGATGTTTCATTTCCCCATTCTGTGCTAATCTTGTGTAATCTATGGTTCTACACAAACACCTATTTTAGCTGACCACGACGCACAATGGAAATTAACAGCCAAATACCTATACCCAGCGCTACAAAAAAGAAGAATGAACTAACCGAAATCCCCGCCACTTTATGCGGTATCTCAGAAAGAGCAATAAGACCTGAAGCGACCAGGAAAGCAGCCATAATAAGTGCAAATGATATTCGATCGGTAATCCTTTCGAGAGTATCATTCAATGGTTCAAGACCAGAGACCTCAAACTTAACCTTTCCCTCTCCACGTTTCACCAGTGTCAGGAGATCATTCAACGTGTATGGCAGCTCAAGCATTAGCTTGCCTACTTCCAGAGCCGAGCTAGATATTTCTTTGATTGCCCTTTTTGGATCCATACGCTCCACGGCCAACTGCTCTGCGTACGGTTTGGCTTGTGCCATCAGATTAATGTCCGGGTCCACTTCAGCACAAACGCCTTGTATGGACGACATGGCTTTTCCGAGTAAGTAGAAGTCACGTGGCCCTTTCAGGTCATACGCAGTAATCAGATCCGAAATCTCACCAAGAAAAGCACCTAAGTCAAAATCGTCTAAGGTAGAACCAAAGGCATACGTTTTGATCAGTTCAGCAATATCTGATTCTAACTCTTCCTCATTCACGCCCTGGCCACCGCCGCCTAAGGATAGAATAGTCCGCGTGAGTTTGCGTTCATCTTTCGTTACAACCCCAATAAAAATATCGGCTAACTGTTCTCGAAGCCGTGCAGACAGCGTACCCATCATACCAAAGTCAAGGAAACAAATGATATTGTCTTCCAAGACTCTGATGTTTCCCGGGTGTGGGTCCCCATGAAAGTACCCATGTTCGAATATTTGTTTCAGCACGAGGTTTACAGCCCGAGATGCCACTAGTTTTGGGTCTATTCTAAACTGCTCCTGCACTTCGGGTTTTGTACTATCCGTGATTTTGACTCCGCCAATTAACTCCATCGTCAAGACTTTTTCTGTGGAGTACTCCTTGTAGACTTTAAGTACGTGTAGTGTCGGTTCATCAGGGTAATCGGAATCAAAATGCGCTACATTCCCGGCTTCTATTTTGAAGTTCAGTTCCTTCCGAATTGCACGTGCAAATTCCGATACTAAAGTTTCTGGGTCTATACCCAGCTCCTCCTTAGACTTTCTCTTAGCACGCCTAGCATAGTCTTGCATTATCTGCAAGTCTATCTCTATTGTCTTGTCAATACTAGGACGTTGAACCTTGACTGCTACTTCTGTGCCATCAGGCAGTACTGCCTTATAGACCTGAGCCATAGAGGCTGCGGCGAATGGCGAATCCGGAAATTCTTTGAAGAGACTGTCAATGGAACCGCCCAATTCCTTTTCTATTAGCCGCGTTGCATCTTCCGTAGGGTAAGTAGGCACATTATCTTGCAGTTTTTGTAGCTCCTCGATAAGTTCCTGTGAGATCAGATCAGGCCTGGTGCTCAACATCTGCCCGAATTTAACAAATGTGGGTCCAAGCTCCTCTATCGCTCTCCTAATTCGTTCACCCTCCGAAAGTTTCGAAATCTCATCCAGCTCTTTCGCGAATTTGAAGCGGTCACCGAAAAGCGACTGAAAATCGAGCTTCGCTACTAAATCACTACCCCAACCATACGTAGATACAATATTCAGAATCTCAATATAACGTTGCAAATAGAGAAATTTACGAGTTAAGGGGCTAACTTGACTTTTTTTGCCTACAGAAATGTTCATGTTTTATTTCCCTCCAAGAGCTCTTTGACCGCGCCGAGAACGCCTTTTACCACTTCTTTCACCATCTCCAGTGCTTTATCACCTGTTTCTTTCATGGAGTTAAGAGCTTGTTCTGTTGTGCGCTCCGTCAGATCGGCGGTTTTGACTCCCGCCTGCGTTGTGCCATCACTTATGTCCTCCGCAGCTTCTACTTTGGTCTCAGCGGCACCCACGATTGCACCTTTCATCGTTTCTTTAGCTACCGCTTCTATTTCCGCACTTATGTCTTTTACCCATTCATAAGCCTTATTGACTACATCCAGAGTAATCTCGCTCATCTTCTCTGTTAGGTCTTCTCCGTTCTCAACCGCGTTCACCACCGTTTCCCTGACTGCTTTTGTTAGCGCGCTCTCCTTTTCTTCCATGACAAAACCGCCCCGGTCATACAAACATACTATAACTATAAAACTTTCCGTGATCTTATTAATGTTGACACGGATTTACGTTTAGCAGTGCCATACAACTTTTTTAACGTTTGATACGGCAGTGCAAAAAAGATGAAAAATGTGATAACACACAGCAAAAAAGCGAAAAGCTTTTAAATACCTGTGAGAAAAGTGTAGTTTAAGTCATCGGCGGTCGTGCTTAAGTACGGGGTATGTGACCTATTCATATGGGGCTGGGTTTGGTGATGCTTGGCTTATAAAGACTGATGCAGTACCCACCTATGGAATAGAACATTTGGAAGAATCGGCGATGACATAGCCGATTTTATTCAGCAAACATCGGATAGCGGCTTTATCCTCGCAGGTCACACAACATCGTACGGTACTGGCTTGAGTGATGCCTGGCTAATTAAAACTGATGCCGATGGTAACGAGCAATGTAATAGGACGTATGGTGGAAAAGGTGATGACTATGCTTACTCTGTTCAACAAACATCAGATGGAGGATATATACTCGCAGGTAAAACCTATTCGAACGGGTCTGATGCATGGCTGATCAAGACAGATGCCAGCGGCAACGAGTTATAGAACAGAAGATTCAGAACGGTCGGTGGGCATGACGGTGCCAATGTTGTTAAACAAACCACAGATGGAGGATGCATTCTTGTGGGCACGACTGGTTATCAGGGGAATATAGATGCATGGATCATAAAAACCGATGCGGATGGGAATAAACAATGGAACAGGACATTTATAGGAATAGGTCATGATGAGGTCTATTCGGTATTCCAGTCTTCAGACGGTGGCTTTGTCATAGCTGGTCAGACAACCACGCAAGACAGTAGTTACGATGCATGGTTAATTAAAACGGACGCAACTGGTAACGAATCATGGAGCAGGACATTCGGAGGAATAAAATATGATGGAGCCAAGTCAGTTCGGCAGACTTCAGATGGAGGGTATATAATTACAGGTTCCACAGACTCATATGGGTTATGGGTATGGAGCTGACAGAAATTACGTAGAGGGTGTCGTATATTTTGATGTCTGGTGGGATGCATGGCTCATAAAAACTGATGCAAATGGTAACGAGCAATGGAACAAAACGTTTGGGGCTGCGGGCAACGATCAAGTTCATTCTGTTCAGCAGACCTCAGAAGGGGGTTATATACTTGCAGGCAAGACAAGCTCGTATGGAGCTGGTAGGTGGGATTTCTGGCTGATAAAAGTTGGAAATAAAGATGTGGGTATAGCACCATCCAAAGATACAGCACCCACTATTAACAAATCTCCTGATAAAGTAGTTTTTGATGGTCTCTCCGTGCAGTGGAGTAAGACATTCGGAACACAATACAAACACGACTGGGCGGAATCCGTTCAGCAGACATCGGATGGCGGATATATACTGGCAGGCCGTACAGGAGCAAAATCAGCTAGCCGTAGTGATGTTCTGATTATTAAGGCTGACGCGAATGGTAATGAGCAGTGGAACAGTACGTATGGGGGGCGAGAGCACGACTCTGCTCATTCTGTTAAGCAGACTTCAGATGGCGGTTATATAATTGCAGGCTTCACCAATTCTTTTGGGGATGGAAATTCAGATGTTTGGCTATTCAAGGTTGATCCAAACGGTAACCCGCAATGGAGTAAGACCTTTGGCGGAACAAAAAGTGATGGCGCTTTCACAGTTCAATTAACATCTGATGGGGATTATCTAGTAGCAGGCTGTACAAACTCCTATGGGGCTGCATCTGATGATGTTTTACTCCTCAAGACGGACTTAAACGGAAACAAGCAGTGGAACCGGACATTCGGGGGAACAGGTACTGATATAGCTTATTCTGTTCAACAGACTTCTGATAAAGGCTATATACTAACAGGCTTCACATTTTCGTATGGGGCGGGATCAAATGATTTCTGGCTAATAAAGACTGATGCAAACGGTAACTTGGAGTGGAATAAGACATTTTGGGGAACAGGTGATGATAGAGCTTATTCAATTCAGCAGACTTCAGATGGGGGATATATACTCGTAGGCTGCACAGGATCATATGGAACTGGACGTAGTGGTGCTTGGCTTATAAAAACAAATAAACAGGGTAATGAGCAGTGGAATAAGCCGTTTGAAGGGGGTAGTGCTGAATCTGTTAAGCAAACTTCAGATGGAGGTTATATACTAGCTGGAAATGTAAACAAAGATGCCTGGCTAATAAAGACCGATGAAATAGGTAACGAGCAGTGGAACAAGACATTCGGGGGAACAAAACCCGGGACGGTTTTTGGAATTCACAGTGCAGCTTCCTCTGTCCAGCAGACTTCGGACGGTGGATACATTCTTGCAGGTACCACAAATTTGTATGGACCTGGTGATGATGATGTCTGGCTAATAAAGATTGGAGCTGAACCACCAACACCAACACCAACACCAACACCACCAAGGCGCGGCGGTGGCGACGGTGTCAGTGACTCAGACGGCGATGGCTACAGTGACATAGAGGAACTAATAGTTGGAACCGATCCGTATGATCCCTGCGATCCGAAACCATCATCTGCCGCATGTATCGGGGGAGCAATAATAGCAGAAGTGATAACAACACCAAAACCGACACCTTATGAGCCAACGAAAGACGTAACACCACCGACTACTAAACCAAAAGCAACAATACCACCACTAGAAGAACCAGAAGAACCAGAAAAGGAACCGGGAGTACCGGGCTTCGAGGCAGTATCTGCAATCGCGGGATTATTGGCAGTAGCATATATTTTGAGAAGAATGAAATGAGACAACAGTGGAGAAGTTGGGGCTTATAAAGACAAAGTTATAGATTATTAAGGGTTGGGTTTGGAATAAAGGTGGGACACTCGGCCATACCCTATTTTTATTATATTATGTTTAATCATATATAACATTTTTGATTATAAACTCCATTGTTTTGATCTCTTTCAAAGACCCATCATCCAGTTCAATATTAATTTTAAGATGCTTTGATTTAATGTCCAAAACGCAAAATGCAAACAAATTAATCATGTCTTTTGGCAATTTTATCTCATGATTCAAAACGTCAATGGACCCGTATTCCTTATCACTACCTTTATCGTTCTTTCGCCTTACAATCCGTAGGAAATAGATTTTATGTGCTTTAAAGCTTTTAGCTTCCTTTTTTTCCAGATTTGCATTCTTAAAATCAGCCATATACTTAATGTCTTTCTCGTTAATTTCAGGATTGTTTGAAATCAATTGCGAATATTTCTCATAAGCTACGTTAAAATCCACAATTTTGGCGTCAATTTCCTGTTCATCGTTGAATTGCAGCGTATTCCAGAATTTCTTTGAGAAGACGCTGTTAAAACCTTCCACCTGTCCATTATTCCACGGGCTTCGCTGCGCTATGTACAAAGGGGAAACGCCTAAATTGAGCAGAAAAAACGTGAGTTGCCCCAGGTACTTCTCGTGCAGTAAATTAGCCCCGAATGCGGAATCGTTATCTATTTTCAATATTTCCGGGATCTGATGCGTCTGCCAGATTTCTTTAAACGTCTTTATCGTCTGTTTCGCAATCTGCCCCTCGATTCTCTTTACTAACCCCCAGCTTTTCCGGACGAACGTATTTGCAAGAGAGGAAAATAATACGGTTGTCTGACCCTTTGAGATACTTTGGGCCTATGAAATCAATGCTCATCCTGCTTTTGCCCAATTTGGTCAGGGTATATTCTGGATATTTCATGTATTTGCTCCGTCCTTTTTTCTTTTTTTCCTGGCTTTTCACCAGTCCCGCTTCCTTCAATACGCAGTCAACAAAAGATTTTGAGACTCGTTCCTCTGTCTGATTTTCATAATTTTCCTTGACTACTTTAGAACCGATAAAATAGCTGTTTTCTTTCTCTAAGTCTTTTCGTATTTTTATAATTTGCTGTTTTGTTTCTGGTGTGTATACTCGTGATTTGCCCTTTTTCCAGCCTCTGTTGTCGATTGATATTTCATTTTCATCCATCTGCACCCATTTACCTACACTGTCTTTGCTTGCAGATAAATGGCCTGCTATTTTACGGTTACTCCAACCTTTATCGTGCAACTCTTTTGCTTTCTTGCGTTTCAGGATTAATAATTCTTTCTTCATTTCGGACACTCCACTACTTATGACTTTTTGCCTATAAAAGTGTCCTATTTCTATACTAAACTCAACCGTTAGCTACAGCTAAGCAGGGGGTGGTTCCAATCTGATATTTTGCATCCAAAAACTTCGTTTTCTCTCGGTGGTCCCTTCTCATAACACACGAAAGTCATTTTTTAACAGTAAAAATCGTGTGATGCCCTTGAAACAAACGTTCATGCCGTACCATTACGGTCCGATGCCATTAATCTCTTGTACATAACCGTTTACAACTCCTTCAACACCGCTTTTATCTCCTCTAGCCTGGCATCCGTCTTGAATGCAGTATCCGAGAAATGAGTTCTGCTGGCCGAAAAACCGGTTGACCGTAGAGCATCAATTAATGTGGCTATGGTAGAAGGCTGAACTTTCAGCGCTTTGCATATCGCATGATGTTCATAATAAAATGGTATATCCAGTTCATTCATGCTTGTCGCAACGAGTTTCAAAGCTTCTTTCTTTTTGCCCTGCTCCCTTATAGCTAATTCTTTATGCACCTGTTCGCAAAACCTATTCTCTTTTATCGGGTCCAGATACAAAGGACCTGCTAGGCGTATCTTCGCGCCACACAATTCGCATTTAGTGCCTATACCCTGCATATCGTGGCTTGAGACTCTGTTACCACAAGCGAAACAATGAGCGATGAACCCCAGTCGGTTCATGCACGCATCCGCCTTTTTCGCGCCTTTCGTCACTCGTGCGATGAGTCTTATGAAATGCGACTTTGAATAAGATAGAAGCGGCTGTACCGCCTGGTCATATTTACACAGGTCTCTTGTTACTCTGCCTAAGAGAATACGTGTCGCCATCTCCTTATGATATTCGGTGTTAAGAGGTTTAGCAGCGTATTTCCGCAAACCACCTGTATGAGCGCCACACAACGGTGCGGTATCTGTCGCAGTGACCAGCAGCAACTTCTTCACCGATTTGCATGCTGCGTCCAGAAACGGCACTGGCGACCCAAAAGGGTCTAAGTCCACTAAATCGTATTTGTGTTGTAATAGCAGCACATTCGCATCCGCATTATATGCCTTTGCTCTTTCTTCCACAGCATTCAACAATATATTTTTGTTTATGCACTCGTAAGCGTGATTGCTTCGGTCGTTTATCGCCACTGATACTCCTACTTCTTTCGCCATTCTGACGCCTCTCACGCCTGTTCCTGCAAGTGCGTCTATATAAGTCAGATCTTGTGATGGCAGCGCAGAGACAAAAGCAGCTACGCTCGCTATGTCTATGTCCCGGCACAGTTCCATCTTGGGATTATAAAAGACAGATTTTGTGGGTGGTTCCGGTATTAATATCCTTGTAGTCCCTTCTTTTATCTCTAAAAACATTTGTCATTCCACGATAAAGGCGTTGCGACCAATACGGTCTTATCCCTTATCTAAAGCTTAACCCTTTTATTATCCTATATGAAACGAAACAAATAGTTTATTCTTTATACTTAGTCCAAACTTTCTTAAAAGAGCGATTGTATGATCATCGGAATAGACGATACCGACTCAAGGAAAGGGATGTGCACAACATATCTATGTGCCGTTTTAGTGGACGAGTTGAAAAAGCTGTGTGACGTTTCCACGCCACGATTGGTACGGTTGAATCCCTGCATCCCGTTTAAAACAAGAGGTAACGGTGCTGTATCTTTTGAGATAAGCGCGGAAAAAGAAGAGCAAGTAAAAGAAGTTGTCAGAGCACGGGTAAATGACTTATCGGAATTAAACGAAGAGGGCACGAATCCAGGTGTTGTCTTCATCGGTGACAACGTTTTAAATACCATTAATGACGAGCAAGAAGAGCGGTTAAAGCACTTTTACGAAACAGCAGTCAGAGACGTATTGACTTTAGAAGACGCTTATGTAATCATTTCGGATTTGAGACTCGATCATTTCGGGTTGAAGAATAAGCGAGGGCTAATAGGCGCATTAGCTGCTGTTTCTTTTTTCGTACTGCAACGAAACAAGCCCAACTGTTACGACTTTACTTACGAACTCATAGCATACAGACGTAAAGAGAGACGAGGCAAAACTCGGGTTATAGACGAAGCGAGCGTGTGGAAAGCAGATGCGGCTACTTATCCCTTAACCTGGGACACTGTGGACGTAGCGAATAATACTACTGTTTTCGCGCCACATTCTCCCTGTCCTGTGCTCTTTGGAATACGGGGCGACAGCGAGGCAGCCATCTACAAAGCTTATGGTCTTATACACGCCGAACCCGTGGAGCGCAAAATGCTGTTCATAACTAATCAGGGCACGGATTTTCATTTGATACCACTTGACGTGGCGACAAAGGAACAACTGCGTGAGTTCCATTCTTACGGGCTGGACGGTGTGGTCTGTTCAAATCCGCGGACGGTAGAAGGGGGGCATGTGGTTTTTTCTATCGCGCTATCAGATTCCGGGACTATCGAGTGTATTACTTACGAGCCGACAAAAGGTTTCCGCAGTACTATAAGGGCGTTGCGAGTGGGTGATCTGATTAGAGTTTACGGCTCGGAGAAGAATGGCACAGTAAACATAGAGAAGATAGAGCTAAAGCAGTTGAACTACGCGGAAGAGCGTAATCCCCGCTGTGCCAAATGCGGGCGAAGTATGAAATCCGCGGGGCAATTGCAGGGCTACCGTTGTAAACGCTGCGGGACTTATCGTGCGGATAAGGACGTGGTTACGGTTAACAGAGCAATAGAAGAAGGTTTATATGAGGCTCCACCGGTTGCAAGGAGGCATTTATCAAAACCGCTGGTTCGTATGCGTGCAGCAGATAAGAAAATACACCCGAACAGATGATTTAAAAACCGAGTCTATAAACCGCTTCCGTTCTATCATTAAACGCCTTACAGCCCTTATTACTTTAGCCCTGCTTTCGCAGTCAGTCACGTTAGTAGCGGTTATTAGTGTTTTGATGATATGCAACTCCGAGTAAATACTAAACCTTTATATAGACCCATACCCACTATTATCTCTAATCAATGCCTCAATAGGGAATGAAATATTATTGAAAGGGAAAATGGCGACACATAAAGTAGTAGGTATAGTTACTATCGCAGTGGCGTTCGCAGTTGTTCTTGCCACTGTTGCTACGGCAAGTCCTCCGGTGCCACCACTGACTAGTACCGCGGGGATTACAACGGTAACAAACATTGAGTGTCATGGCACGGTAAAGGAATCTGTGTCCTATCAGTCAACGATGAGTTCCGGAAATATTAATAACACCCTCGAAAATGGAGAGCGGGTGGGGCAGATCCAATATGAGTCTACCATGAATGCTGTTGATGGATTCATCCAGTACTCGAAGGATTTCACTTCCGATGGTTCAAGCGCACCGAATCTTGCGGTTGAAAGAAGGATAGGCTATGTAGCAGATGCTAGCAGCGGTATTTCCTGGCTGGATTCAACAGAGAATGTAGGCATGACCATCATCTCCGAAGGTGATAGTAATAGAGCAGGTAGTGACGCAGGTGCACTCTGTGTTTGGGCTCAGGACGCTTGCATACCAGCATCCTGCGTGGAAGTATCTGCCGGTAGCCAACTGAGTAGGGTAAAACTTGTGTCTGCATCAACAAAGACCAGCGTATCTGTAACGGAATCACCAAGGTTGCACCATCAAATCACAGCAGAAGGAATAGAAGGTATTGGTGCGTATGTTGATTCGGTTTTAGGTGCAGAAGGTACACGTGATGGGCCTTACGGTGTTGGTACAGTATCTGCAGGCATGCGAATGAGTTCAATGGAAGGCCGTGGCTGTAATTACACAAACGCAGGAGGCGAATATTATCCGCAAGCAGGTAGAACGACATACGACGAGATGACCTCAGCAAGCGGTAAGTGGAAGTTCTCCAAGTCTATGACCTACCAGTCTCAGATACCATCTGTAGGTATACCCCGGCAATACCCAGTGTTCCATACACCAGCGTAGTCGCTATACCAGCAAACACGAAGAGAAAAGGGGATTTTTATTACCCCTGCTTTTATTTTTTTGTTACGAAAGCTTATCCACCTCAGATATTTAGGGCATGAGGTCTATATTTTCATTTCCAAAAAGTTAGTTAATGCCATTCCGTAAAATTGTTGCTACTAAATCTTTATTATAGTTCCCCACAATATACTCATTAATCAACGCTTCATAAGGGGAAAGGATGAATTATGTTAAAGAAGATACGCGGAGTGGTAAGGCCCCTATTGACATTTCGTTCGTGCTTATAATGACAGTGCTGCTACGCCGAAGAAAGGCACAAAAAATAGCGGATAAAAACAAAAGGGGAAGGGCAAAATGGCGATACGTAAAATAGTAGGAATAGCGGTTATTGTAGCAGTAGCGCTCACAATTGCTCTTGTCACAGTTGCTACAGCAGATCGGCCAACACCAACACCCCAACATGGTAGTGCATGGCCAATTTCAATGGACCCATGCGAAAACGCGAAGATTACAAGCGTAACGGATATTGAGTCTCATGGCACGGTAACGGAAAGAGTGGCATATCATTTGACGCTGAGTAGTGAAAATATTAATAACAGCCTCGGCAATGAAGAGCTAATCGGGGACATCCAATACGAATCGTCCTTAGCTGCGGTTGATGGTTTCACTCAGTACACAAATACATTCGTTGCCGATGCCACAAGCACGCCTAATCTTGCTAATGAGAAAAGGATAGGATATATAGCAGATAATAACAGCTTGATAGCCTGGTTGGATGCCACTGAGAATGGGGGCATGACTATAGTCTTCGAAGGAGATGATAGTGGCATAAATAATGTAGGGGGCCTTTGTGCCTTCCTGCAACATCCGTGCATACCAGCATCATGCGTGGATGTGTCTGCCGGTAGCCAACTGAGTGGGGTAAAACTTGTGTCTGCATCAACAAAGACCAGCGTATCTGTAACGGGATCACCAAGATTGCATCATCAAATCACAGCAGAAGGAATAGAAGGTATTGGTGCGTATGTTGATTCTGTTTTAGGCGCAGCAGGTACACGTGCTGGGCCTTACGGTGTTGGTGCAGTATCTGCAGGTAGGAAGATGAGTTTTATGGAAGGCCGTGGCTGTAATTACACAAACGCAGGAGGCGAATATTATCCGCAAGCAGGTAGAACGAGATACGACGAGATGACCTCAGCAAGCGGTATGTGGAAGTTCTCCAAGTCAATGACATACCAGTCTCAGATACCCTCTGTAGGTATGTCCAGACAGTGGCCAGTGTTCCATACGCCAACGCAACCACCAACGCCAACACCACCAACGCCAACACCACCACTACCACCAATAACATGACGAGTAGAAAAATGGAGTATACTTTTCCCGCTTTTATTTTTTGTTACTTTTGATAACCATTTACTTCGAGAAAGAAACGGTTAACAAAGTTTTTTTACCATATACGGTCCTTCTCGCACGTAGCCTACCCGCGCATAATATTCTCGCACGCCTATACCACTCATCACTGCTATTTTCCGGTATCCGTTATCAACCGCTATCTCCTCCGCATGTTTCAACAACCGTGCCCCATAGCCGCGGTGCTGCCAGCTATTTTCTTTCCTTTCGCCCAAACCAACTAATTCGCCATACGCATGCAAATCACGAACCAGCGCAGCGTGTTTCAACTCATTCCTGTGTGGCTCACCTGGAAACCGTAGCCGTAAAAGTGCAATTAAAATGTCATTCGCCACATCGTCAAAAGAAAGGAAATATTCCGTACCGCCACATGCCTCATACCGCTCGGACATAAACTTGATGTTACTAGCGTCTGCTACTTTACCACCCAATTGGGAAAGCCCAGCCTCCCGGCATCTTATACACCGGCATTTGTAGCCGTCCTCATGCAGCCTTGCATTCACTAACTGCCTCAAATTGCTCTTCTTTACTCCTGCTTCTATGAACTGCGAAGGGATGTCGCGCTGTATCCTTTGTATCCGAACCCATGTGGGTATTATCCTTTTCGCATAAGCGATTATATCAATCGCCTCTTCCTCTCGTATCGGCTCGTACTCACCCTTTTTCCAGACATCGTACAATTTCGTACCTTTTACCACCAGCGTTGGATATATCTTAAGATAATCCGGCTTGAAGCACGAGTCCTGGAATATACGGTCAAACATCTTTTTATCCTCTTCGGGTGTAGAGCCCGGCAAGCCCGGCATCATATGAAAGCCCACTTTCAATGCACTGTCGCGCGCTTTACTGTTCGCCGCTATGGAGTCTTCAACCGAATGCCCTCGATCTATACCCGCCAGAATTATGTTGTTGACGTTCTGCACCCCCAACTCGATTTTAGTAGCTCCCATCGCAAGCATCTGATCTATCTCGTGTTCCGTTGCATAATCGGGTCTCGTCTCAAAGGTGATACCCGTGTTTCTTATCTCTCGTCCCCTTTCTGCTCCAAAGTCCGTCATCGCTGCCAAACACTGTTTCACGAACCAGTTCTGATAATCCAGTGGTCTCGCAGTTAGCGTGCCGCCCATCAGTATCAACTCAACCTTCTCGAACTCGTGACCTATCTCCTCCAGTTGGTGCAGTCTTGAACGTACTTGCTCGTATGGCTCGAAACCATGTTGTGCCGCTCTAGTAGCTGCGGGTTCCTTACCCACATAACTCTGTGGCGACTCGAACTCCGATAAAGGACCACCGGGACACATTATACACTTGCCATGCGGGCAGGGATAAGGCGAGGTCATCACAGCAACGGGGGCAACGCCCGAAGCGGTTCTCATTCTCTTACGCTTCAATATATCTGTTAATTCTGCCCGGTTTAATTTCAGCACATCGGAATTCCTTGGGATGCTACTCAGCCGGTACTTAGCGCTTATCTCCTTTTTCAGTTTATTTATGCTATCCGCGTCCGTTAAGCCTCGTTTCACAACGGCATCTGCTATCTCCTTACATGCCGCGTCATAAAGCTCTTGTTTTACCGTAACCCCAACATCAACTGCGCCATCTGCCGTTTCACACATAACCTCTTAAATACTCGGTATCCTCTTCCCTAGTTTCTTCATTTTCCGTTTTCTCGTCTAATGTTCCTGTCACATCCATCTGCTGTTTCTCTTCGCTTAGCTTCATTTTTAAACCGGAAGTATCAACCTCAAACCCAGAAATCGCACTTACCTTTTCCAGTAGTTCTGCCGCGGCATTATAATCGGGACTTTCCGGATATTCCGTATTTGGGACTGTATTTGCGAATAAACAAACGCCTTTCAGACCCTTAACCCGTCCAATTGCTACTACAAGCCCGGAGAAACCTAAAAATCTGTCCACGTTTGTTTTTTCAACCTCAAATTCCGCGAGCTCGTCAAATAACTCCAAATCGGTAGCACAGCACCTCATGCCTTCTTCTATTACCTGTGCACCTAACGCAATCACCTTTTTTACATGATACGCCTTAAACAGCTCTGTAACTTGCTCCGCGACTGCATATTGATTGAGTGAATCATAAGCCTGGTAACCGCTCACAATAATAATATCTTGCTTCTGGTTTTCAATAGCATAAAACTGTGCACATGGAAGTTCCGCCACACCGTTCTTCGCTATTCTCACCCCGACATCACAGGGGGCACCGAGATACGAAGGCCCGTAATAAATGGCCGGGAAGCCGTAGGAATATAATTCCGCAAATAATCGTGGACGCATTTTTTCCACTAGCTCGTCAACTACGAGTTTACCGACTGATCTTAGTCCAGGCGAGCCTACTATTGCTATTGGCTCTTTTAGTTCTACTTCATCTTTGTACTCTATCCACACTTTTCTCGTTACGCTCATGGATTTAACTAAAACGTTTGGTATTGAATAATACTTTAGTTATTATACAATGAAAAAGGGATATAAGTTAGAAGAATCCGGGATGCCAAGCGCGTTGATGTCGCAGGGATCAGACGCCCAGAAACAGGTATTTGTTATCGGGCACAAGAACCCGGATTGCGATTGCGTATGCTCGGCTGTAGGATACGCCTACTTCAAAAATATTGTGGATAAGAGATACCTGTATGTTCCGGCAAAGGCGGGTGAGTTGAATGACGAAACGCGGTATGTGCTCGATAAATACGGTTTTGAGCAGCCGATAGAGATAGAAAGTCTCGTGCCCACAGCCAGTGACATGAACTTAAAGAAACCTTTATTCGCTTCGCCTCACGATTCACTTAAGAAAGTAGCTTCTGCGATGAAAGAGGCGAATATCCACACTGTACCGGTGGTAGATACTGCCAGAAAGCTATCAGGGATTATTGGTCTGAAAGACATCGCGGAGCACTACATAGATAGCATGGACTTTGGCGACTTATCCACGACTCCGATTGACCTGAATATACTGGTAGAGACTTTAGATGCGAAAGTGATTAAAAATCCACGGAATATCGCGAAACTAACGGGCGCAATTTTTATTGCTGCAATGCAGAGATCCACGGTTTTACAGCGAATCGGGGCGGGCGATGTCGCTATTCTTGGCGATCGAACGGACATTCAGATGGATTTGATCAATTCCGGATGCTCGGCACTTATAATCACCGGCAATACCGCAATTAGCCCGGGAGTCGTCAGGTTAGCAACAGAAAAAGGCACGTTAATTGTTTCTTCGCCGTACCACACGTTTGCTACCGCCAAGTTACTTGCTCTGTCCACACCGCTTCATCCGATAATGTCTAAAGACGTACCCGTGGCAGGACTTTATACCAGACTTGCGGATATAAGACGTAAAGTCGCGGAATCGAAATACCGCTGCGTGATACTGGTGGATGGCGACAGTCGCCTGATAGGTATAGTCACAAGGACGGATTTACTGCAGCCAATAAGGAAAAAGGTGATTTTGGTGGACCATAACGAAATATCACAGGCGGTTGACGGCGTACAAGAGGCGGATATACTGGAGATTATTGACCATCACCGAGTTGGCGATATATCAACGCTGAGGCCTATCCACGTGCATAACGAGCCTATTGGCAGTACATGCACCATCGTGGCGCGATTCATGTTGCTTCGTCATGTAGATATTCCGCCAGCGATAGCGGGTTTACTTTTATCGGGCATCCTGTCGGACACTTTAATTTTGTCATTATCCACAACAACAGACAGAGATAAAGAAATAGCGCATGAATTAGCCAGGATTCTTGATGTTGATATTGAAGGGTACGGTAAAGAATTGTTAACTGCAAGTATACACGTAGCAGGAAAATCAGCACTAGAACTACTGCAGCTCGATTTTAAGGAATATTTATTGGGCACGAAGAAAGTGGGTGTGGGTCAAATAATGGTTCTGGATGATGAAGAGATAAGTGCAAAAGAGCAGGACATTAAATCTGAGATGGAGCGGTTACGTACGGAGAAAGACTACGATTTGGTTGCTTTTCTTGTTACCAATCCGTTGGAGTCGGGCGAGACGATATTGGTTAAAGGCGATAAGCGGCTAATAGAAAAAGCGTTTGCAGTTACGGTACAGGACGATAAATGTGTCGTGCCCGAGACGTTATCGCGCAAGAAAGATTTTATACCTGCGATTGGATACTTTTGCGGGTCTTGATTAATAGCTAGTGCAACTCTCGTATGCGAAGATACAGGATGCAGGATACAATAGTAACTTTGATACTTGCTTAGAGCGTTATTTTTTGTGTTTTACCGTGTGTCCCATCTCCTTTAAAATCAATATCCGCTCTTCCGGGTGACGACAAACCAAAATCGTGTTCAGTGGGTCGAAGTCATCTGGTATAAGCATCGGCAGTTTCCTTAAGAATTTTACTTGCGTTCTTCTATTCTTCGCATCAGTTTCTGTGGCATACAGTTTTGACAGAGCTTTTATATCGCAAAAAAACGGGTCAGCATCAAGCACGGCCGTCGGGGAGCGGTATCCAGATGCGCTTTTATTTTCTGTCTTTTTTGTTTTTGTCATGCTATACTTCTGCTCTATGAGTAAATGTGGCAATATATGTGAAGCATCCAAGCTATTTAAGTTTTCGGTTTCGTAGGGTTTTTGGATAAAATGTATTCCACAAACACAGGGTGTTTACAGGTGTTTGTTATACCGTCTTCGCGTCTGTTTCCTGTGACACTGTTTTTTTCGCGATGTTGAGCAGATTTTTTTTGAGCGTGCATATCTATAAGTATTTCGGTGGCATTCAAAAAAATTTAGGATGTGTTCAAAAATTATTGGAAGTATGTGGAATATGTTTTAGCGCGTTCTGCGAGGAACTATGCGTGTAGGGGGAATCACAAAAGCAGAAGCTAAATTTTGGTTGCAGTGGAAATAGGTGGCTAAAAATCGAAGAGTAGTTTATAGGGTAAGTTATTTATGTTATTGCTTAGAGTAAGCAAAATTGCTGTATGGATTACGGTGAGAAAAAAGAGAGGATTTAAAAAATTATGAGGGGAAAAGGGAAAAAGTGAAAACAAAAACAATAGGCACATTGTTGATAGCGGGATTGGTGGTGCTTTCGGCGATGGTTGTGTTTGCAACGCCAGCGAATGGCGTGGACGGAAAATGATTTGAATAATGCCTTTGAATTAACGGAAGAGGAGCCAATAGATGCTTATGAAGCACCACCAGAAGGAATAAATGCTTCTGTTGATCCTATATGGTTTGGATATGTTACTAAAGATGGAAATGGATTATCGGGACTTACTATAAAACTATATAAATACGCATATATTCCTTGGGTTCACGATTGGCGATGGGTAAGACTTGGTTCGGATACCACAGACGGAAGCGGATTCTACAGAATCTATAACCCCTTTGCGTGCCCACATGGTTTGTATGTTTTGAGAATATCAACATCCGATGATTCAATTGTTGAATATTATCCCGATACTTGACTTGGTCTGAATTATACCCCGTGGGATCCATATACTTGGGTCTGGTGGAACTATGAATGGAATCAAACCACCGACATACCAGAATTTGCAACTGTTGCATTACCTGCGTTATCAATACTGGGACTATTCCTGTACTTCAACCATCGCAAAAAGAATAAAAACTACAATAGTTTTGGATTTGGCTTTTTTTCCAATCCCATATTTTTTATTTATGCCTTAAAAAGCGTGAAACATAAACTACTGATTATTACACATTCGTTTTTTTTTTGCTGCTTCTCTTTTTTAGCTAAAACCGTATTGTTATACTACAAAGACATGACACTCCCAGACGAGGCAAAACGAAATTTAGAAGAAGCGATTACTGACTGGCTTTTGAGATTTGACGAAATAGCAGAATCAGAATCCGAGTTCTTAAAAAGAATAGGAATAGAGCCAACGCTTGAAACTTTACTGAGTTATACCGCCGGAATTTTGGATTCTATTGTTGGAGGCTATATCCATTCTAAATACGATCGGGGAATGACAGAAACGGAAGATGCGGAACTGATAGAACTGCTGAACGTTTTTTTACCCGAGTTCGAGCTCAAATTCAAATCGTTTTTGAACGACCAAAAAACAACCTCCCACAGCCCACCCGCAATTAATCCTGCACCTTCGAACGTTCTAAGCTAAGCCACATGAGCAACTTCTCCCGGAACTCATTCGCTTCCACACTCGTCCGCTTCCGTGGACGCGGTATGTCAATACTCGCGCACTTGATCAGATTACCCGGTCGTGCGGTCATCACCGCAACTCTATCCGCGAGATACACCGCTTCGTCCACGCTATGCGTCACGAACAAAATGGTCTTCTTGGTCCTCTGCCAGATCTCCAGCAGCTCTTCCTGAAGTACATTTCTCGTCTGCGCATCCACCGAGCCAAAAGGTTCATCCATCAACAATATCGAAGGTTCCGGTGCGATAGCTCTTGCAATCGCGACACGCTGTTTCATACCACCCGAAAGTTCATAAGGATACATATTCTCAAAACCTTTTAGACCTACAAGCTCTATGTACTCCTTAGCGATTCTATACCGCTCCTGCTTCTCCATTTTCTGGAGCTCGAGCCCAAAAGTAACGTTTTTTAGGACCGTTCGCCATGGAAACAGCGAATATTCCTGGAATACCATACCTCTATCAGGAGACGGACCTTTTAGTTCTTTGCCATCCAGGATAATCGCACCGCTGCTTGGCTCGTCCAAACCCGCTATCAGCCTCAGTAACGTGCTTTTGCCACAGCCGGAAGGCCCGATAATACATAAAAATTCGGATGGTTTCACTCCTACATTAAAGCGATCCAACGCCATTAGCTCGCCTTCTTCTGTTTTAAACGTCTTCGTCACATCCCGGATTTCTAGTTTGTGGTTCATTTATTATTGTGTCACCATCCCCTTTTTCCATTTTAATAAGCGCTCTTCCACAAAATATCTGAATACGCGATCTAAAACAAGGGCTATTAAACCCAGGAGTATCATATACGCAACGACCTTATCCATCATCTGTAAGGGGAAGAAAATGCATAATAATCTATAACCCAAACCATAGCGACTCACACCAAAGTACTCCGCAGCTACCAAACACATCCAGCCCACACCCATCCCCACACGTATCCCTGTGGCGATATAAGGTAGTGAAAACGGAATAGCGACTAATCTAATCAGTTTACTTTCTTTTTCACAGCCTAAAACCTTGGCTGCGTCTATATACGTTTTATCCACTTCTCGAAACCCGGTGTACGTGTTTATCAGTATAGGGAAGACCGCACCTATGAACACAATAAAACCGGCTGCAGAATGCGTGAGTCCAATCCAGATGATGGCGAAAGGTATCCATGCTAACGGTGGAATTGGACGCAATACCTCGATTATGGAGTCTAAAGCTCTATTTGCGGCCTTGAACCAACCCATAAGCATTCCCACGGTTATCCCAACCACAGCACCTGCACCTAAGCCGATAGCGAAATGTAGAAGGCTGGTGCAAATATCCATAGGCATTAAGTCCAATAACTCGAAATAAGTAAGGAATACGACATGCGGACTGGGTAGAATACCCTTGTCTTTTATAACAAAGACCGCCACCATCTCCCAGATTAGGATGGCTACGCATAATGAAATAACTTCTACGACACCTCTACGGTTTAAGAACTGTAATACCCTATTTTTTAGCATTTGAATTTAATTGCATTATTAAAATAAAAATAAAAGAGGAGATAGCTCAATATTAAACTCTCCTCCTCAATATTACACATGCTACTGCGATTGCCATAGCAATTGCGAATGCAGCAGTAAATCCTGGCATCGGTGGCGTTGGTGTTGCTGCTGGTGTTGGCGTTGGTGTTGATGTTGGCGTTGCTGTTGGTGTTGCCGTTATTACAGGCGTTGAAACAGGTGGTGGTGCTGGTGGCGTAAGCGTAGGAGTTACTTCGGGTGTAGGTGCCGGACCCTCCATGATTTTGTCATAAAAGCTTGTATCAAAGAGGTCTTTCTCGGTTAGCAGTTTATCTATGTACCCCATTTCATAGTCCTCTTTTACATATTCGAGAGTCGAATTGATCTCGAGATGCGGGTCTGAAATCCATGCCCCGTCCCAGTTCTCAAGCGACTTTTTCACTATCTCAATATCCGAACCCTGCACTTTCTTAGTAAATATCTCGGCTGCCTTCTCCAGGTTCTCCTTGTTATACTCAGTTGCGTTTATATGCGTCCTTACGATCTGCTCCACAAGCTCGGGATGATCATTGATTAGTTCGTCACTTACTAATAAACAGCAACAGGCATGATCAGGCCACATCTCCCCGGAATATGCTACGATCTTACCGGTACCCTTTTGTTCTATTATCGTAGGGTAAGGTGCCGGAAGGAATACGCCATTCACAGCTCCAGCATTTATTGCCGTTACTGCCTCGCCAGGCCCCATACTTACGATTTCAAGATCAAGATCGGGGTTCAATCCGTGATTCTTCAACCAGTTCTTGAGTATTGTGTCCTGAATTGATCCTGGCGGGAAAGTAGCAATTTTCAGCCCTTTCAAGTCATCAGGAGACGTATATCGTTCGACATCGTGTCCCTGTAAAAGAACAAGAGCAGAGCCGTTTATTTGCACCGCAGCAACTATCTTCGCGCCTAGACCCTTATCTATGGCCGTAATAGGCGGGGCGGTACCCACGTATGCAACATCAAGTTCGCCTGCTTTCATCGCAATCATCTCCGATGGTCCCGAAGGGAATTCGTGCTCTGTTATTTTCGCTATCCCGAATTTCTTCAGGTCTTCTTCCCACAAGCCCATATCCATCGCGGTCATATAAGCGATTTGGTGCGTGCTTGGTTGATAACCGAACCGCAACTCGGTTATATCTTTTGCACCGCAAGGTGTCGTGCTTAAAATCGACAATAAAGCTAATACTACTGTAATCGCAACCATAATTTCTACTGACTTCATTTTTTTCATATCATTCACCCCCTAAATGCGTGCATGTTATTCTACATGACATAACAATAATGTACTTAAGTGCCTATTCAGTATTTAAGTTTTTCTGTTTTCACGCATCAAACTCCCGGATTGTATAACACGCGGTATTTTTATATGCACGCAGCCCGGAATCTGCTCTTTATTTGGTCGGCACTCAGGCTTATGTTCTCAACAGCAGGAACGTTACCGGGCTTCACGAAAACGTGCAGGAACCTCGGACCCGTTTCCTCGTATAGCCGCTCTAATGCGACCCGCAGCCCTTCTTCGGTTTGCACCCGCGTCGTGTTCGCTATGCCTGCACTTATTGCCATCAGTTCCATATCCGCATACGGTGCCGGCTGGTCACCGGTGCTGCCCCAGGTGCCATTATCGAGGCAAATAATAGATAGATTCTCAGGTTTAGCTTCCGCGACAAGCGGTAAAATATTGCTCATCTGGAGACTGCCATCGCCATCAAGCACCAGCGTCTCTCGTTTTGTCTTCAATGCAACACCCAACCCTATTGCAGATACTTGACCCAGACTACCGAGCATATAAAAATTCAAAGCACGGTCTTTAGCAGCGTAAAGCTCCTTGCTCGGCACACCGATATTAGCGATAACCGTCTCTTCGGTTAGATAATCCGTTATTATTTTTATTGCATCGTATCTTCGCAGCTCCGGCTTCGTAACCGTTTTTTCGTAGTGCAAGCACACTTTACGCGGTTTGTACGAATCTGCGCTTTCTTCTATTGCTTCGGGGCGTGTCCATGTGTTTGGTGATATGAGCGCGATATGCGGTCTTTCGTTCTTAAAAGCATCCTGAATGACTTCTTCTACCAACTCTATCTTTGAATAGTCATCTATCAGCGTGTATTTCAGGCCTAACGCATCTAAAACCGGTGGCAGCGCTTTTCCCAGCGGAACCTGCGCCTCTATCTTCTCGTTATAAACACCACGCCAGCTTGCTAATATCGGTAACGGCAGCCCGTAAGTGACGGTAAGCGACATAATCGCATTTATCGAGTTCCCTAAACCCGTGCTCTGCATAATCATCAGTGGCTTACCGCCTGCGAGGTAAACGCCAGCGGCGATGCCAACACCATTTTCTTCACGGTTCAAGCCGACATGACAAAAATCGTTTGCAACAAACCGCAACAGAGCACTTATTTTCTCACAGGGCAGCGTAGGCACAACGTCTATTTTGGCCCGTTTCAATATTTTTAGTACTTCGCGTTCTGGTTCGTACATCGCTAATATACATCTAACATTTGGTTGACTTTTTTTTGTCCGTTTTTCACGTACCACTTGACCGGAAGCTTTATATACCTCCTTGTTCTTGAATCATTGAAAGGCTCAAAAAATGGACACGAAGAAAAGCGATGAAGGGGAAGCGCACGAAAGCGGGATAAAAACAAAAATTGTGGGTATATTGGCGATAGCAGGTCTGATAGCGATGGTGGTGCTCGTGGGCACTGCCGCGGCAAATGGTGAGGCGGAGATCTATGGGAGCCGCGTCTTATGGGATTATGAGATGCAACATGATTTTAATACGACTGATGATCTTTATGGCTGGGGGGACTTCGGTGACTATTCGTATACGGAGGATGTAATGCCATGTCCAGCTGGTTGCGGTGGGCGGGTCTATGTCGTGGAGCACCGTGAGACGTGGACTAACGGAGATCCCCTGTATGACGTAAGCAGTGATGGGTATGAGACTCTTGCTTGGGATGGTGGTAATTTCTTTGAAATGGCATGGCCGACACCGCTCACACCGGGCACATACGATCTCATCCTTGACTTGGACGTGAGCGGGCATCTCGGCGTTTGGACCGACATTCCTAACCCATATCTAGGACTAGAGACTATAACCGATCCTAGATGGGAAATTGTGGTTACTAATGGTCCAACGCCAACGCCAACGCCAACACCACCACCGAGCCAAACAACCGGGAATAGGATAGAATCTATAACCGCAGGATTCATTACATCCCTGGTGACTATTGATTGCCACGGTACTGTGACGGAAGTAGCAAACCTTGAGGAGACACATTCCACACAAAACATTAGTGATAGCAATCTCACGTATGATGAATACGTAGAACAGATCATGTACGATGAGAAACTGAGTGCTATTGATGGTATCACGCAGTACACGAAGGACTTCACGTATGATGGGACAAACGCACCAAATCTCGCGGTAGAGAGGAGACTTGGTTACTTGGGCGACCCTACAAGTCTGATAAGCTGGGTGGACTCAACAGAGAATGTAGGTATGAGTATCGTCACAGAGGGTGACAACGGTCCTATAGGCGGTATGGAAAGTCGTTGTCCCTGGGCAGAAGGGGCATGTATACCCGCAAGTGCCGAGCTGGTAGCTGCCGGTAGCCAGTTGAGCAATGTGGAACTTGTAACGGCACAATCCAAGACCTTTGTACAGACAATAGACTCGCCAAGATTACATCATGAGATAGATGCAAGAGGTAACGATGCTTGGGGCTACTGGATGGATGAGGCGCATACCGAAGGTCCGTATGGTATAGGTACTGTAAGTGCAGGCATTGATGTAAGCGTGCAGAAAGGTCATGGCTGTATCAACGGATCATACCCGCTTGCAGGTACGCAGACATACAATGAGTTGATCACAGCATCTGGATACTGGCAATTTTACAAGGAGATGACTTACGAGGCACCGATTCCGACCGTGCCGTTACCCCGGACATACCCGGTATTCTTCTTACCGGCATAGGCGTCCAAAGCGGTTACAGCAATCAATGGATAACTAAAGTCCACACCCGCACATGCCACTAAACCGAAAGTTTTATATACACTTTTGTTCTTGAATCATTGAGAGGCTCAAAAAATGGACACGAAGAAAAGCGATGAAGGGGAAGTGCACGAAAGCGGGATAAAAACAAAAATTGTGGGTATATTGGCGATAGCAGGTCTGATAGGGATGGTGGTGCTCGTTGGCACTGCCGCGGCAAATGGTGAGGCGGAGATATATGGGAGCCGCGTCTTATGGGATTATGAGATGCAACATGATTTTAATACGACTGATGATCTTTATAGCTGGGGGGACTTCGGTGGCTATTCGTATACAGAGGATGTACAGCCATGTCCACATGGTTGTGGTGGGCGGGTCTATGTCGTGGAGCACCGTGAGATATGGACTAACGGAACTATCCTGACAGATGTAAGCAGTGATGGGTATGAGACTCTTGCTTGGGATAATGATTTCTTTGAAATGGCATGGCCGACACCGCTCACACCGGGCACATACGATCTCATCCTTGACTTGAACGTGAGCGGACATCTCGGCGTTTGGACCGACATTCCTAGCCCATATCCAGGACCAGCTACTATAACCGATCCTATATGGACTATTAATGTGACAGAATCTACAGAACCGGGAATAAGCGTTGATAAGACGGCTTCTACTATTGAGGGTGCACCATGCACAGACGTGACATTTACCATTGAGGTTACTAATACCGGTGACTGCACACTTGACCCGGTTAGGGTGGAGGACACGCTACCTACATGGATGAGCTATGCCTCTTCCGATCCGGAAGCAAATGAAACAGTGGGAACCATAACCTGGTATAATGTGGGTCCGCTGGATCCTCTTAATTCCACTACGATTACGCTTGTTGCACACATAGATTCCGGTGCTTCGGGGACGCTGAACAATACGGTTAATGCAACAGGAACACCATTAACAGGCGAAAATGTTACTGGTTCTGATACCGCAGAGGTGACGGCTTTAACTCCAGACATAAATGTTACTAAGACCGCATCTCCTACTACAGGTGCACCATGCACAGACGTGACATTTACCATTGATGTTACTAATACCGGTGACTGCACACTTGACCCGGTTAGGGTGGAGGACACGCTACCTACATGGATGAGCTATGTCGCGTCCGATCCGGAAGCAAATGAAACAGTGGGAACAATAATCTGGTATAATGTAGGTCCGCTGGATCCTCTTAATTCCACTACTGTTACGCTGGTGGCACACATAGATTCCGGTGCTTCTGGTACGCAGGCTAACAGCGTTAATGTCACGGGAACGCCACCAACAGGGGATAATGTTACTGGTTCTGATACCACAGAGGTGACGGCTTTAACTCCAGACATAAATGTTACTAAGACTGCATCTCCTACTAAGGCTACACCAGGCACAGACGTGACATTTACCATTGATGTTACTAATACCGGTGACGGCATGTTAAAAACGGTTAGGGTCGTGGACACGCTGCCAGCAGGCATGAGCTATGTTGCCACAGGGTCTTCACCCATACCAGACAGTGTGGTCGGAAACACGATTACGTGGACTAATGTGAGTGCATTGAGTTCTGGAGCGTCAACTACGATTACGCTTGTGGCACACATAGATTCCGGTGCTTCGGGGACGCTGAACAATACGGCTAATGCAACAGGAACGCCACCAACAGGCGAAAATGTTACTGATTCTGATACCGCGAATGTGGATGTAGAGGAACAGCCACCAACACCAACACCAACAGCACAAGTACCAGCATTTACGTCAGTAGGTCTAATCGCACTAATAGGATTGCTTTCGGTAATCGCAGCAATAAGCATAAAGC
>Ga0255453_1004_pt1 | contig 36131 bp, 40 predicted proteins | sample ANMaggQLBNCT01G4_FD_182628 | JGI IMG/M metagenome (GOLD analysis project Ga0255453, IMG submission 182628) | Sediment cell enrichment communities from methane seep in Santa Monica Basin, California, United Staets - ANME aggregate JGI... | ecosystem: Environmental > Aquatic > Marine > Cold seeps >...
TTACAGAGTCATTAATAAAACCTATTGGGACACTATCAAAGTAAAGAAATCCTTTTTCTAGAATGAAAACGCCATCAATTGATGGAGAAGGGGTTGACATTCTTTAGTTGGGATCTGTACTTAAAGAAGAACAAGAAATAGTTAATGAATCGTGTATTTGTGGTATCCATCCATGTACCGTGCTCATATTTTGCGGACCATCATAGGCAACTACGAAATTTAATATAGCTGGAAGAATGTAGCCTGTTGAAAAACTCTGTGTTACACTTTTGATTTAGGATTTAGAGTTTTTTGCAGCTTTTATTGCCCTTTCTAACACTGGGCTCGTTAAAGTAGACTTTACTTCAATAGTTGCAATTACAGATTCAATCAAGAATCCATTAATTCCACCTCCAAAGTCAAGTTTTGGGTAATTTTTTTTATATATCACAATATCAAATTGATTCCGTTGTTGTCCTGGTAATGATTGATTGTCAATTATTTCACCACTTCCGATAGATACAGTCTCTGGTAAATGACATTGAAGAAACTGTTTAATAAAAGCTTCTCGTGGAGTGCCCTTATGTAATGAATGCCCGCTATTTGCTGGTATTTTTGATGTTGCAATAAGTTGTTTTTCAATCGCATCCATATGAGATTTTAACATTTTATCAAACTCCTTTTTCCATTATTGCACCCAACTTCGGTATATCCGCAATGTGTATATACCCATTTTGGATGTACTCGATCCTGTCTCCCTTCCCCACATATCCAGCCGGACTTTTTATCACATTCAAATCCTTTTTATTTACATGAGTAGATATTTCTGTCGTTTTGCTAATTTTATATCCTAACAACAATAGAATTATCCATCCATGTTTGCTATTTATCTCGCTTCTCAATCCAGACGTAACTTCTCCTTCAGCTCATACAATTTATTCAACGCTTCGATTGGCGAAGTCTTCTCCAGATTCAGTATTTTCAACTCTTCGACCACGGGATGCGATTGCACCACAAATTCCTTCGGCACTTCCGCACTCTCTGCTCCCGCGCTCGTTTCTAATATTACACTTTCCTTTTCTACTTCGCTTTCCATCCGTCTCAAATTACGCTTTGCATTTTCTACCACCATCTCCGGCAATCCCGCTAGTTTCGCAACTTGTATCCCATAACTTTTTGAGCCGCGTCCTTCTACTACTTTCCGTATGAAAAAAATCTCATCACCCGCCTCTTTTATCGAGACGTTGTAGCAGTTTGTACTGTCGAGATTATCGGCGAGTGCCGTAAGCTCATAGAAGTGAGTTGCAAACATCGTCTTCGCATTTAATACCGTATTTATGTATTCAGCCACCGCCCATGCGATACTGACGCCATCAAGCGTACTCGTCCCCCGTCCTATCTCGTCAAGAATAACCAGGCTTCTTTCTGACGCATTATTAAGAATATTCGCGGTTTCACTCATCTCCACCATGAACGAACTCTGTCCCATGGACAGGTCATCATAAGCGCCCACCCGCGTGAAAATACGGTCCACCACGCCTATCTTGGCATCACTCGCGGGAACAAAAGCGCCTATATGCGCCATAAGCACAATTAACGCTGCCTGTCGCATGAATGTTGATTTACCACTCATATTCGGGCCTGTTATAATCATCAACCGGTTATTATCATCGAACTGGACGTCATTGGGCACAAATCCTTCTTTCACCTCTTTCTCCACCACGGGATGCCTGCCACCGTGTATGTGTATCTCATCACTGTCATCTACCTCGGGGCAGCAGTATCCGTTCTCCGCGGCAACGTCTGCGAACGCTAACAGCATGTCCAGCTCAGCAACCAAATTCGCAGCTTCCTGGATCTCCTTCGCTCGTTTCGCAACTTCTTGCCTTATCTGCTCGAATAACTCATATTCCAACTCCTTTATCCGTTCCTCGGCACTCAACGCCTTTGCTTCATACTCCTTTAAATCGTCTGTGATATACCGCTCTGCCTCTGTTAGTGTCTGTTTTCGTATATACGAATCCGGCACTTTCGCTATCCAGGACTTCCGTACTTCAAGGTAATACCCAAAAACCTTGTTGTAACCGACCTTAAGCGATTTTATACCGGTCTGTACTTTCTCACGCTCCTCGAATTCGGCTAACCATTTCTTACCGTCTCGCTTTATCTGCCTCAACTCGTCCAGCTCGGCATTATGCCCCTCCTTTATCAGTCCGCCCTCTTTTACAGTCGCCGGTGGCTCTTCTACTATGCCACGCTCTATGATACGGACAATAGCCGCGAAATTCAGTTCCTTCAATGTGTTCAACATGCAGTTTATCTTCTCGGCACGACAGTCCTTTAGCAATCCTTTAAGCGCCTTTAGCTGGAGTAACGACCGTTTAAGTAATACTAGGTCCTTTCCTTTTGCACTGCCATACGATATTCGACTTATTATTCGCTCCATATCGTATATTTCCCGGAGCGCCACTTTCAATGACTCTCTTAGCAGTATCTCAGCATGGAATTCCGTTACCACTTCTTCCCTACTTTTTATCTCGCCTATATCGAGTAAAGGATACCGCAAACTCTTCTTCAACAATCGTGAACCCATGCCCGTAAGTGTTTTGTCAAGCACACTGAGAAGCGTTCCTCGTTGCGTGCCATCACGTATGTTACTAAATATTTCCAGGTTTCGCACGGACACACTGTCTAATACCATATAATCCGATACGAAGAATGACTTAAGCGGCTTCAGGTGCGACAGCACACGCTTTTGTGTGTCTTGTAAATAAGAGATCACGGCGCCGGCGGATGATATGCCTGCTTTTAGCCCCACACATCCGAAACCATCCAGCGAAATCACCCCAAAATGGTTTACAAGCCGGGTATACGCATTTTTGTAGTCGAAATAGTAATCGTCATAACGCGAAATGGTGCACATACCATGTTCAATGCTAAACTCGAGAGAATCCGGAATAACAATTTCCGCGGGCTTCACACGCTCTATCTCGTTCTGTAATGAAGAATGCGTCTCGTCATCTTCTAATTCCGTCAGAGAAAACTCGCCTGTCGAGACGTCTACCATTGCAACACCCACTTTGCCTTCTAAAACGTTCACGGCCATCAGATAATTGCTGAATCGCTCTTCTAAGAATGAATCCTCAATTACCGTACCGGGCGTAATTAGCCGCACAACTTCTCGTTTCTCTATTTTTTTTGTTTCTTTATCTTCTACCTGCTCGCAGATAGCTACTTTGTAGCCTTTCTGTATCAACTGTTTTATGTACGGGGTAACCGCATGGTACGGCACGCCCGCCATCGGTATTTTTCGCGTTGCGCCTTTGCCCCTGCCGGTTGCGGTTAGTGCAATGTTCAATTCTCTTGATGCTAGCTTCGCGTCTTCTCCGAACGTTTCGTAGAAGTCACCGACACGGAAGAGCACGATAGCATCGCGGTATTTCTCTTTTATCTGGTAATACTGCTGCATCATCGGTGTTTTTGGGGGCATTGATTGTTTCCTCATTCTAAATGTATAAGTGACCGCCGCTAAAATAAAGTATTGCCAAAAGTGTGTTTGAATACTTTTCAACGAAAATGCACAGATCGTGAATGGACGGCTAAATCATGCGTTCGCCACGATCGTTCCTGCTGCCTTATCGCTTTTTCGTTTCCGATACCTGTATTACAATTGTTGCATCCACTTATCTAGTGGCCAAAAAATATTTTGCTTTTTCCCGCAAATCCTAAATCCTAAACAATCTGTTGATTTTATTTGGTGCCTGGCTGGACGAATGCGCTGCCACAGCCGTATATTTTAGCTTAGCCGCGAATTCATCCGCAGTTCCAACCACAATTCAATACACAACCTCATCCAGCAAATCGCCCTTGATCGCCTCTTTCACTTCCCGTGCTATTCTCCTTCCGGTACTCATTGGCACATCGTAAAGCAACTGCGAGTACGGTGAACCATTAATAAACAGATTAGTACCCGCGACAATTCTAGCAGAAATCTCAAACGCGATAAATTCCAGGTCTTCTGTGCAGACAGTTTCTATGCAGAAAGGCCCGGTCAAACCAGGACTGAACAGCTCCCGCGATGTTTCGATCACATTCTGACCCATTTCCAGTACTCGCGGTAGGAGCGACTCCCGGATAACAACCGGTAGATTACCTGTAACAACAAACGAAGGTTCCGGAAGACTATCCTGAAGTATATGGGACAGCCGGGCGATACCGTCAATGTTGGATTCATACCGGATGTCCATACTGAGGAGTTCTACTTTATCCGTTAACGGTGAATAGAAATAGTGCGGATAGAACCGCGTGCCGATTACGTACTCCTGCAGGGTATACATCTCCTTATCTATAAGCTCCAGCGCCTTGTGCTTCTGTTCAAACTCTTCAGGATTACTTGCCAGGATATAACCCCGCCCGCCTTTAGCACCCGGAAATTTTACCATTACTAACCTATCTATATCTGCCGGGTCCTTGTATTCTCTGGGCAGTCGCAGCCCGGCACGCAGCAACCATTCCCGCTCCTTATTACGGTCAGATTCCCAGCCAAGAACCTTGCGATTACCGAACATAGGCACAACTAGTTCGTTCTCTATCAGGGCAGGCGATAGATACTCAACAAATGAGCCATGCGGTATAAGTATAGCGTTTCGTTCTATCAACCGTTCCTGAAACGCATTTTCCAGTACTTGTTTGTAATTCTCGACTATTACAAGTTCATCTGCCAGCCCGAATTGCCGATACACATTTGCACTGCCTTTTTTGCAGATCACCATATTCCTGAAGCCCTCATCTCTTGCTCCTTTAAGTATCTGTAGTGCTGTATGACTCCCAATCGTGGCGATAGTTATCTTCTCGCGATCATAACCGTCCAGAATGCTGCTGATTTCGCTTTGGTGTATCATTTCACGTAACCGTCTCTTCCAATCTGTTCTGTTGAATGGCTTTCCGGAGCTCCATTGCTACCCGCTTGCCGACCGAAAGCGACTCGCCATAGTAATAGCCGGAATACGGTGTGAACATAGTTCCGGGCGAGCCTTGCACACGCATAGAGATGTCGAATACAATCGCTTTTTCTGACGGAGGACCCGGTATGAACGCGGACTGTAACGCAAAAGGCCCAATAATACCGGGTGGATACTCCTGCCTTGCGATACGCACAAATTTCTCGCCCAAATCAAATATCTGCTCTAATAGCGATTCCTTTACCGTGCATGCGATGTGCCCGGCTTCTATTGCTTTTACATCTATGTGTTTCAATGCTTCTAACTGCTGTGATGCTGGAAGACGGAGTATGCCGTCTAAATTCGTCTGCCGCCGTGTGTCCGTCCCCAAAAGCTCCAGCCGCTGGTCTAATATCGAATAGAAATAGTTGAAGTTGGACTGCGTGCCCATAACGAACTCCTCGATTACCGCTTTCTTCAGCCCTTCTTTTGTTATCTTGCCCGCCTGAATCATCTGCTCTGAACTCGTATAGAACTCATCCGTGGAAGACGCGAAGAAGAACGCACGTTCATATGTACGCTGTGCTTCCGGTGCTTTTACCAGAACCAGCCGGTCTATTTCCTCGGGGCTATTATACACCCGGGGATACGGAATACCACCTTTTTGCATCAGATAATACTGGTTCCTCGGAGCATCGCGCTCCTCTGCTCTGAGTATGCTTCGGGTGCCGAATAGTGGCAGCAGGAATTCATTCTCTATCTGATCAAAGCCTACGTACACCTCAAAGGAACGGTGCGGTATGAATATAACATTCTGTTCTCGCATCTCCCGCTGCACACTTTCCTGTGTTATATCCGTGAATTTGTCTAAGATTAATGTCTGGTCCACTATGCCCACAGAATTGGCTGTTCGGTAGTAGCGGTCATAAGTTTGCTCCCTGCCTTTCTGGCACACTACCAATGTTCTAAAGCCCATGTCTTTCGCACCCCTACATATATCCAATGCGGAATGCGAGCCTAAGACGCCTATGGTCACCTTATTCTGGTCGTATTCACCTAAAACTGCTTTTATCTCTTCTTGTGAAATCATCTGGAACACCTGCTAAAATAAGTATCATGTTTTTGTATAAAAAAGGAGTTCTTAGAAAGAAAAGCTAGACCAACAACTTTTTTACAGTATAATAAAGCAGAGAGCCTCAGGAATCGCCCACCACAATACCCTAATTTACTTTTATTCCCCTATTTTACCCTCTTTCACACTAAAAATTTGTTTACGATTTTATCCAGCTACTACTGACTGCAGTAAGAGGTCGTATAGGGCGATGCTTTTTGCGTCTTAAAGCGAGGGACCTATTTAATTACCCTAGTTCAGACTTACTTAAGCGCTTCATTGAACATATAGTGTTTTATGCGCCCTTTTTACTATGTCTGATAAAATGAGCTCAAATGTGCTTTAGACGATTAGAACAAAAATTTTTGGGAAAGGGGTAGAATTTCCAGAGGCTTCGCCGATGTGTAGTCCCGAAATATTTGACTATATGTACTCACATGATGTTAACCACAGGAAAGCGAAAGTATGGTCGGTTGAGCGAACGGAAGGTGAAATACATTGTAAGGCACAAAATATTGGATAAGAGCACACGGAGTATCGCACATGAGATGCGGGTCAGTATCTCTACGGTAAAGCGAGTCTGGGCGTACTGGCTCACGTATCACGAGTATATCCCTCTAAAAAAGCGTGGACGACCAGAAGGAGAAGGATTGAGTGTGAACGAAAGAGAGATCATCAAACGGGCAAAGGGAAAGTATAAACTCGGTGCAAGAAGGCTTGAAAAGGTGATAGAACGGGATTGTGGGATCCACATACCGCACAACAGGATACATCAACACCTCCTAAAAGAAGGGTTGGCAAAAGAGGAATCAAAGAAGAAAAAGAGGAGAAAGCCTTATATCAGATATGAGCGTGAGCATACGATGTCTGCAGGGCATATTGATTGGTATGACTCGGGTTTCAACAACACAAAGTTCTGTGCGATTCTTGATGATGCGTCGAGAAAAATCCTGGTCGCGGGAGAATTCCAGAGGGCGGATACAGATAACAGCATCCTGCTTGTGGATCAGATGGTAGAAAGGTACTGGGATATTTTACCGATGAGAGAGTTGATCATGGACAAGGGAAGCCAATTTGGAGCACACAGAAGAGGCGATAACAAGGAGTGGGACAGCAGGTTCAAGCGGCATGTCGAATCGCTTGGGATAAAGCTGATACCAACGAGTATTAAGCATCCACAGACCAACGGCAGGGAAGATCGTGAAGTTCTTCGACTGCTACAACAGGTACAGAGGTGATTTCGAGAGCCTGAATGCGTTCATCGAATGGTACAACACAGTGCGACCCCATGAGAGCCTTGATACGAAGTGGTATCTTCAAACGCCTGAAGAGGCTTTCTGGGGCAGATTACCTGTGGAAGTAAGGGTAGGTATGGCAGCTAAAATGTTCGGGTGGTGAGAAGGATGAAAAGTGGCAGTATGAAGCGGAGTAGTAATGGTCTTTATTATAGTCAAAAATAATGGGACTATACAAGAGGCTTCGCCGTATTATTTTGTATACTCTCCTTCAAATATTCAAATTTTAAGTAAAAAGCCAGACAATTAACATAGTCTATTCTAAAAGGATAATCTAGTATGAGCATACGCTCTTTGAGAGGAATATCTCGAAATAGGCCACTTAATGAAAATTTCGTTCTATCGCTTATAACTCGCCCATTTACTACACACATGTTCTCAGCCAATTCTAATTTTTTTTCGAAAACGTTAACGTTATTACTTTTAATAGGAAAAAGCTTGATGTACTCCTTTTGTAGGTACATGAGCCTATCAGTAAATATTTTTAACCCAGTTAGCCATTCATAGATTTCAATCTTTGTTACAGTAGCATTTCTACCGCCCTCTTCATGATATATAGAATACTTCAGAATATGTATAGTTTTGTGATACGCCATTTTCTTGATTTCTTCCTTAATCAGCTCAAGGGAATACTGTGATTCCCTGATTTCATTCCAGTTATTATTATGTTGAATGCAATAGGCAACAGCACATGTAGACTGAATTAACTCATTAATGGGAATTAAAATTAAGTCTTCGATATCTTCATTTGAAAAGCCTATGTAGTACTTTCCGTTCTCTTTGTTAACTTTTAGGTGGTGGATTCTGTCATCGCTGATTTTTAGGACTGCTTCTTCCTTCGTCTCATTGATCGTTATGGTTACAGAATTTTCATCCTTATTGATGTGGATGGTTCTGCTATTGCTATCCTCAGATTTGTGGATTTCTGCATTTTCCACCCAATCAATCTTATGATAATCATGGAGGTTCTTTAAAAATTTCTTAATATCCTTCTTTTTGTGGATGTTATTCCAGCTAAACGAATACCCCCTATCTTTTTCTGAAAAATAGCAAAAAGACCTATACCACCACATATTCACTATCTCTCCTGTTAGACCTGTGAAATTATTCAATTTTTTGATTATATCTACGATTATTGCCTCTTTACTGTCATCATTTTTAAAATATATTACATCATTAACTAAACTAAAAAGTTGGTTCCACATCCTTGACGTCTTCTCAACACATTCCCATTGTCTCTTTTCGTGTTCTTCCTTTCTCGTTACGCCAATCTTAAAAAGAATATCTAAAAGGACTAGAAGGCTTGGAAGAATAATGCTGGCATTTAAAACCTTAAAAGTACTGGATTCCAAATATCGCCAAGCTTGCATACTTAGAATCTCACTTGGGTGCGATATGTGATAGATGGAAAACGCTATGGAGTTGACTACTACTAGCAGTATTAAGAGAAGGATGATCCATGACCTGACACTGCGGATTTTAATTCTACTAATAATCCATGTCCATACTCTGCTGATTTTGGTTCTTACCTCCATGTTTTGGGCTTAATTCACCTCAAAACGACTCCTTACTTTTGTAAGGGCTAGCCATATTTAAAGTTTAAGAGTTTTATCCACGAATCATCTTCAGAAAGAATTAATAATTTTGCAGGAAGTGTATTTGCAGACATTGCCTTGCTAACAAATCCAGCTAAATATTTCTTGTTTTTTCATTGTTTCCTCTCTCCGTCCATCTCACTTTTTAAAATGTTTTGTAAAGTCTTTTGCGAAGCAAAAGGGTTTTTGTATTCCCCTTCATGACTGAAGGATCCCCCTTATCTCTTCCAATACCACTTTCACCGCAGGAACATCATCAAACCAAATCCGGTGCGTCATTTCGTTACAACTGGCTTTGTAAAGCATTGAGATCGCATCTCTGAGTGCAGGCGGTAACGCTGACGGTTCAATCGCTACTAATTCTTTCCACCCGACTTTATCCACCTTTTTTGCCGCTTCAACCTCTTCATACCAGTTTGTATTCCTGTAAAATATCCTTGCGATCTCTTTACTCGCTGGCATCCATTCATACGTGAAACGACACTCATCCAAAGTGCCTAAAGTATCTACCAGTACCAGATTCCGTGCTTCATCAAATCCAAATTCTAGCTTGCCATCTTCGTTTGTCAGTCCTACCCTGCTTGCCTCGCTGGTGATGACCCCATTTATGTGCAGTGTTACCCGCTTGATTTCTTCGAGTTCGGATTCGCTCAGACCTGCAAGTTCCTTTGCCGCGTCCCAACTAATGTACCTATCGATCGCTTCCAGCTTTGTCGAGACATCCAGCAACGGTCGTTCTAAAACCTGCCCCGGATATGGCTTTTTCTCTAAACCAAGATCATCTAAGCTCAAACTTCCTGCTTTTAATCGCCTGAACACACTCGAACCTTCCGGCAGCGAGTTGCGATAGATTATCTCAAGTGGAATAAGCATATTCCCCTTCTCCTCTTTGTAAACGGAATAGTCATAAGTATCTCCTGCGAGGCGAGGCTTTAAAACCCGGAATAGGTTTAGTTCCATGCGCGATTGCAGTGAATTCAACTCTGATAAACTCTTTACTTCGGCTCCTTCTACCAATCCCCTGTAATGGGTCTTTATTCCCATCTCTTCTAATTTCTCGAAGAAATATGCGGTAGTTATGCAGATAGCGGCGCCTTTATCAGGAATATGGTCCGGCATCTCGCCCCAATCAAATACCGAGTATCTATCCGAAAACACAAAATGCGCCTTTCCTGGTTTGTTTTTAGTTGGCTTATCCAAAACTAATAAATCTTTTACACTGCCCATGTTACATGCTTCACCCTTGGTGATATATCGGTATCCAGTTATTTAAATGTGTTCGCAGCATAAAGCATTGTTTGTGTAGCTGAAGGTTGTCCTTTCCTTAAGAAAGCGGGGATGATTGCAAAGCTTATAACTACTTTTTCCCGTCTATAATAACCGTGGGGTTTCATCAATAAGTGCTTGGTAATCCACGTCCGGGAAAAGACCCTTAATTTGTAATGATTCTATCTCCTCAATTGTACGTGGATTTAACTGGGGAACATAAGATGTTACCTTTCGGAACCCTGCCCTTTCCATTACAGAACAATAAGTTTCAATAGGCCAGTAGTAATCCTTGAATTCTATACACTCATTTTCTTTTATGAAATAGGTCACCATAATCTCATCACCAGGATTGTATGTTTTGCCGGGTTTTCCATTTTGATAAGTGCTGGTCCTCTTTCCAATATCCTCTTCATTATTCACCAGCATAACAAACGGTCCACCTGGCTTCAGCACCCGGTAGATTTCTCTTGCGGCCGTATCCATTTCTTCAACTGACCCTATGTCTACAAACACCCAATTGGACATAGCCCCATCTAATGTGCTATCTGGCCAGGGAAAATCTCCTGTAAGTAACTCATACCGTCCATCGAGATCCGCCTTTCTGGCTTCTCAGATCATACACTCCGATGGATCTATTCCCTGCACTTCTGCACCATAAAATAACTTTAAGGGTCTGGTTATTTTTCCTACTCCACACCCATGATCTAGTATTTGCTTTCCCCGCAAATCACCTAGCACCTTTTTCAGTTCGACAATAACAGGGATGTACCCATCTTTGAGCGCTTGCCAAGGAAGTCCCCATTCGGTGTAGAAAGAGGTCGCCTTATTCCAGTACCTTTTATCGTAATCCATATGTGCCACGAGTTAACATTAATTTAAAATCATATAAAAATATCATGCTGCTTATTCCACATCACCTTCGTCAATCATTTTCATCGCCGCTAATCATCTCAATTCATATCCGCGCCGTTATCCAACGCATATTATAGTATTACAGGGCCATCTGATTTCAATCGCTTTTTTGCTTATACTCCTCTCGCTCGCGGGATGCCCGCACAGGCACGCTTTTTAGCATAATCTTAAGTACGGAAACACAATATTGCCATTAACGTTCCCCTTGCAACTGTGCATGCGTGGGGGAACAACACAAAATAAAGGCTGGGTGACAATAATGGAAGAACGCGGTATAAGCAGAGACGCGGTAGAATCACTGCTCGAAGAGAAAAAGCATAAAGATTTGTCTTACAAACGGGTTTTGAGCTCGATGTGCACGTATCCACACGAAATAGCGGCATACGCACATAACATGTTCCTGGAATCGAATTTAGGTGATTCCGGACTATTTCCGGGTACAAAAGAGATGGAGGCTGAACTGATTCGGATGATAGGCGCGTTGTTAGGTCGTGAGAACGTCCATGGCTACTTATCCACTGGTGGAACAGAATCGAATATACAGGTGATAAGGGCGATACGAAACAGGCGGAAGAGAGCAGGTTTGAGGGAGATGAACATAATCGTGCCTGAGACCGCGCATTTCTCGTTTGATAAAATCGCGGATATATTGTGCGTTGACGTGAAGAAAGCGTCTCTGGATGATGCGCTACGTGTGGACGTGAACTCGGTAGAAGAATTGATAGATGCTAACACGATATGCGTGGTGGGCATAGCCGGCACGACAGAATTCGGGCAGATAGACCCAATAAAAGAGCTTTCGGCTATTACCCAGGAGAACGACCTATTCCTGCATGTGGATGCCGCTTTTGGCGGTTTCGTGATTCCGTTTCTCACCGAAAAGGATAGGTACCAGTTCGACTTCTCGCTTGACGGAGTATCCTGTATGTCCGTGGATCCACATAAGATGGGTATGAGCACGATACCTTCTGGTTGTATTCTATTCCGAGAGAATTCGTATCTTGATGAGCTGGAAGTGTCTACACCGTATCTAACGACTCATGGACAGTCTTCGCTAACAGGGACGAGAAGCGGCGCCTCCACAGCGGCTACATTCGCGGTTTTTAAATATCTTGGTCAGGAAGGTATGAGGGCGATTGTAACTGAATGTATGAGACTAACGAGGCTGTTAGTACAGGGAGCAAAGGCGAAAGGTATTCGTCCTGAAATTGAGCCAGTCATGAACGTGGTGACGTTGAATATAGACGAGGTTGATCGTGTAGCAGTGGCATTAAAAGCGAAAGGCTGGGAAGTTTCAACCACGCGGAAGCCGAAAGCACTTCGACTGGTGATAATGCCGCATGTGACGGAAGAGACGGTGAAGCTGTTTTTAGAAGATCTGGTGGATGTGATATAAAAGTATTTTTAGCAGACCGCGAGCACACACAGATATTTACAAACCTTTTCGTAAGCGGTTATTGATAAGGACTTTTTACCACCTACGCCGCCGACAGGACTCGAACCTGTGACAATCCGGTTAACAGCCGGGTACTCTACCAACTGAGTTACGGCGGCACAAATAAGTTATGCTCTTAATATCTTGTTGTTAGTGTATATTATCTTTTGTATAGTAAAGATAAAGAGCTATGATTTTACTCGTTCGTGATAGCCACACTAGAATCATGGCATTTCGCACCATAAAAAATGCAGCACGAGCAGGACTATAATAATAGCCGCAATTATCATGATGATATACGGTAAAAACTTAATAATGAACCATACCACGCATAAAAGTACGAGAATACCTAGCAATACGGAGACCAACGCAGGTATCCCGCTCAGGAACCACGTAGTTCGCATTCTTTTACCACCTCCACCATATCTTCCGCTACTTTTAACAATCGAAGCCAAGAATTCGCGGCTGCTCTCACCCTTACAATATCCTCACCACGTATATACACGCATAACCTATTCGCACCAATAGCGAGATCAACATAAGAGCGTCTTTTATCTTCTATCCGGTCCTCCCGCTCCTCTCTTATTGACTCATAGATTGTCTTTACTATTTCTTCGTCATCCTCAAGCACAAATTCCGCTTCGATCTTCATCAGAAAGTAATAACAACGTAACCGAAAAAGTTCATATCGCCTTTACATTCTTAACTATTACTGTTGGCCGCTCCTTTTTTAATGCTCTATAACCACAGTAGGGGCACCTCACACTCTGATACTCCGTTTTTAGCTCTACAAGTCTTTTACACCGCAAACAATAATAGCCCATATCTTCTCACCTCAGCCCTATACTCCAACTTCTGGATTCTCCCCGCGTTCTTCTATGCCTATCTCCGCTCCGGCTTCTCTTTCGGACAACCGCTTTATCGCCCTCTGCGCGGTTATGCCTACAGGAGTTTGCGGGACATATGTTCCACCAGTGAACGTATAGCCACATTTTGCGCATTTCCATACCCCTGTGCCCTTCCGGGATACTGACGCTCTTTCACAACGCGGACACTTATGCGCAGATCTTGTCTGCGCTTCTATGGTGGCAACTGCTTTTCTTATCTTTCGCCCGTAACGCACACCAAACCTACCCGCGGATTTTGTTATCTTCCCTTTTCCTCTCCCTCGTTTCTTTGCCATCTCTCACATCACTGAATAGTAATAGAGTTAATTTGTAAAAGTATTATATTCTTTTTAGCGTATGGGTATTCGGAAATGAAGTTATCAGACCTGAATTTAGAAGAACGAGCTGCGAATATATTCGGTGAAGATAAAGAACTGTACCCCCCGCAAGAAGAAGCGATTAAAGCAGGTCTGCTCGACAGCAGCAAGAATTTCGTTATTGCATCACCAACGGCAAGTGGAAAGACGCTGTTAGCGGAATTGGCAATGCTAAAATCGATTTTGCACGATTCGGGCAAGTGCCTCTATGTCGTGCCCCTAAACGCATTAGCATACGAGAAATACCTAAATTTTAAGGATAAGTACAGCGCGGTTGCAAATGTAGACATATCAACAGGCGATTACGAGAGTTCCTCGCGGTATCTTGAACGATATGACCTCACAATTCTAACACTGGAGAAGCTGGACTCACTCACGCGAGTTAAGCCATCCTGGCTAAGGCAGATTTCGGTTCTGGTCGTTGATGAGGCGCACGTGCTGGGTGATACGAAGCGAGGGGCACGATTAGAAGGTGCAATGGCACGGTTTATGAGCTTCAATCCCTCTGCAAGAGTTATTGCACTATCCGCAACGATACCCAATGCGGACGAGTTTGGAAACTGGTTGAATGCGTCTTTGATACAATCAGAATGGCGTCCGGTGCCGTTAAAGGAAGAAGTATTTCTGGCAAAGAACGACAACGCGATATTAGAGCGCGTGGTGGCAGACGTAAAAGCAGGTTCACAAACGCTTGTTTTTGTGAATACGAAACGCGGTTCGGCATCTTTCGCAAGGAAACTTGCAGCACGGCTGAATCAAAGAAATGCCGAGTTAGATGTGCTTGCGGATAAAGTTGACATCGGTGTGGACGACCTAAACGAGATAGTTAAGTACGGCGTTGCATATCACAACTCGTGGCTGCATCCTGAGCAGAGGCGAGCGCTGGAAGAGAGTTTCCGAGCTCGCGTATTGAATGTGATATGCTGCACGCCAACGTTGGCAATGGGCGTTTCTTTACCTGCGAAAGTGGTAATAATCAGAAATTACAGGTTTTTCACGCAAGAGCGAGGGAATGCACCTATGCCCGTAGGCTGGATAAAGCAGGTATTTGGTCGCGTGGGAAGGCCGGAACACGACCGGTATGGAATAGGGCTGATAGTGGCGAAGAGCGAGTCGGAAAAAGAGAATATAGAAGAACTATACATACATGGTGCCCTAGAACGTGTAGAATCGCAGTTTTCCTGGGATGCCATGACAGAGCAGATTCTCGCAACCATAGTCGCGGGCGCTAACCGGGTAGAGGCGGTATATGAATTCCTCGATAGTACATTCTATGCGTATCAGAATCCAGGTGAAATGGGATTTGTGAAAGACGAGCTGGAAAGTATACTGCGGCAATTAGAGCATGTGGGTTTTATCACCATAGACGAGGCTAACGATGAGATACAAGCTACGGACTTTGGCGCACTTTCTTCCAGGTTGTATCTTTCCACGAAATCGGCATTATTGCTAAGAGAAGGCATAAACTTTTTGGATGACAGCGTAGAAGTATCGGATTTCGACCTCCTGGTACTTCTATGTCAGTGTGACGAAGTGATTCAGTTGAACGTGAAAGATGCGATGGTGATAGCAAGCAGTTTTAGTAACAATCCTGATTGGGTGTACCGCGGTGCGAATACGTTGGGCAGTTCTATCGTGGCACACGCATGGATAGGCGAGATGACATATCCTGAGATGAATGACAAATTCGGGACTTATCCTGGTGAGATCCACAATAATATCTATGCTTTGGGCTGGATCTGTTATGCAGCATCGCGGATTGCAGAGCATCTTCGTGTTGGGGATATGTACGCGAGATTGTGCACTTTAAATGACAGGTTAAGGCACGGTGCAAGGCCTGAGCTGCTCGCGTTGGCTGCAATTAAAGGTGTAGGTCGTGTAATAGCAAGGAAGTTGTATTCTGCGGGATTCCGGAGTCCAGCAGAGGTAGCGAGTGCTGACGTAACGCAGTTGGAAAAAGTGCCAGGTCTCGGATTGAAACGAGCCGAGAAGATAAAAGCAGAAGCAATGACGTTTTCTAAGTGAAGAGCAGCGTCAGAACGGATTTATACAAAGCGAAAACAAAAAGATCAGAGAGTACAAGAAAGAGAAGGATGACCCTGTTTATAGTCTCGCTGAAAAACACATAAAGCATAACGCACAAAGTAAGTAACTATAAGAGGATTTTCAGTGCCAAAGATGACCACGAAAAAAGAGTCATACAAAAAAGCGAACGACCTGTGACAAGGGCGCAAGTTATTATTATAGTAGCCATAGCTGCGGCTATCATAGTTGCAACAAATCTCATCTCTGAGCGCCGCAAGAAGAGCATTCTGGAGCAGAAAGTGAGAAAACGGACAAAGGAGCTGCGAAAAAGCGAGGAGGAGTATCGCTCATTAGTGGAGTCAATCGAAGATTCCATATATCTTGTGGATAGAGATTGCAAGTATCTGTTCATAAACAAAAAGCAGCTCTCACGGCTGGGATTACCAATAGACAAAACCATTAGTAGAGCATACAGTGAGTTACATTCGCCCGAAGAGACGAAAGAGCTTGCTAAGCTAGTCAATCAGGTATTTGAAACCGACAAGTCTATTCAGCATGAGCATAGAAGTCTAAGAGACAACAGCTATTACCTCCGAACTTTAAGCCCGGTCAAAGAGCCAGACGGTAGAGTAGCGGCTGTTACGGTTATTTCAAAAGACATCACAGCGCTGAAACAGACGGAGAATGAACTGATAGAGACGAAAGAGTATCTGGATAACATCATCAATAGTTCTGCGGACACGGTTACGGTTGTGGACATGAATGGGATTGTGCGCGACTGGAATAAGGGCGCTGATGGCTTCAGGGGTTATCGTGCGGATGAAGTGATAGGGAGACAAAACAGTATTTTATTTGCGGATCCCGAAGATGCGGACAGGATACAGGAATTGTTGCGTAGAGAAGGCGAGATAAAAAACTATCGGACTATCGCGTTAAGGAAGGATGGTAAGCCGGTTCATATCAGCATGTCGGCAGCGTTGTTAAAGTATAAAGATGGCGTACCGATTGGCTCCGTTAGAGTAAGCCGGGATGTAACAAAAGACGTGGTGCTGGAGGAACGGCTAAAAAAAGAGCGGGACAACCTGAAATTGATATTGGAAAGCATGGTTGACGCTATATATATTGTATCAAAGGACTATAAGATAGAATTTATGAACCGGGTTTTGATTGATGAAGTTGACGATCAGGTTGGTGCTATTTGCTATAAAGCGTTTCATAATCGAGTAGAACCCTGTCAACAGTGCAAAAAAGCAGAGGTAATGACAGGGAAGACAGTCAGGTGGGAATGGTACGCCCACAGGATGAACAAGACTTATGACCTTATTGAGACACCACTAAGGAATGTTGACGGCAGTATCTCAAAATTAACGATCTTTAGGGACATCACCAAACGCAAACGGATGGAGCAGGAACTGGATTAGTCAAATAAGTTCCTTGAGACCGTCATTGAGAACATTCCGGATACAATCACCCTTAAAGATTCGGAACACCGTCTCGTGCTGGTAAATCAGGCATATTGTAAGATTTCAGAGGCTACAAAGGACGAAGCAATAGGGAAAACGGTCTTAAGGGAAAGGGATAACGAAGTATTTCAAACAGGAAAAGGATTAGACCTCACAGAACGAACATATACCGACAGAGATGGTAATTGCCACTATGTATCAGTAAAAAAAGCACCTTTAACAGACGAATCGGGAAAAGTATCTCATGTTCTTACAATAAGTCGTGACATCACGGAGCACAAGCGTGAGGATGAGGAACGAGAACGCCTCCTGAAAGAGATAGAAACAAAGAACTCCGAGCTGGAACGGTTCTCATACACAGTTTCTCACGACTTGAGGTCGCCACTTATTACTATTCAAGGCTTTGCTCGTCTTCTGCAAGAAGATTTGGAGCAGGGAAGAACAGAGGACCTGCAGTCTCAGTTGGAGTATATTGAGACAGCCGCTATTAAGATGGACCGCCTAATAACGGACACGTTGCAACTCTCTCGTATCGGTCGGGTAGTGAATCCGCCAGAAGATGTGCCGTTTGGCGCACTTGTCCAGGACGCACAGGAACAGACACAGGAACAAATAAAATCGGGAGGGGTTGAAGTTACCGTGGCTGATGATTTCCCCACGGTTCATGTGGACCGGATGAGGATCGTAGAGGTGCTTGTGAATCTTATAACAAACAGTACAAAGTACATGGGTGAACAACGGCATCCAAAGATAGATATTGGTTACCGTGTGGACGGCAAAACGCCCGTATTTTTTGTGCAGGATAATGGTATGGGAATAGACAAGGGTCAGCACGAGACGGTGTTCGAGCTGTTCCATAAAGTGGATAGTAGTAGTAACGGAACCGGTGCGGGGCTTGCCATTGTGAAACGGATAATCGAGGTGCATGAAGGTCGTATATGGATAGAGTCAGAGGAAGGTAAAGGCTGCACGGTTTGTTTTACGCTGCCTGATACTTCTGATAGTTAATGGCAGACCAAGGAGATGGCTATGTGGCCGGATAGGGTCTAAGAACGGCTTTAAATGCTTTTCAGAGCGTAAATTGGAATCTTATCGTTTCCTTTTTATACATAAACGGTGAATAGTTTTTACAGGGATTTATGGTGGTGATATAATTTTATGAAAGAAGAGATGAATATGTCTGAAGAGGAACTGCGCGAATTGCAGCGCTATACACGCGATCTGATCAAGGCAAGCCTAGATATTATGGTCACATTCAACAGCGAGGGGATAATCATCGATGTCAATCAGCAGGCGGTGGAAGTTACCGGTGTGCCGCGGGAGAAGCTAATTGGCTCACAGTTTAAGCAGTATTTCACGGACCCTGATAGGGCACAGCGAGGCGCAGAGCTAGTGTTCAAAGAGGAGAAAGTCTGGGACTACGAACTGGAACTGATTAATCACGAAGGCGGTCATATCCCGGTCTCCTGGAACGCTTCCGTGTACCGGGATAGGGCGGTAAAATCGCAGGCGTATACGCTATTGTGCATGACGTTTTCGAGATGAAGAGTATCACGGAGCAACTACTTAGCCAGCAGCAGGCAATACTCGAACTTTCCACGCCTGTTCTGAAGTTATGGGACGAGATCGTACTGCTGCCGTTAGTCGGTGTGATAGACACACCTCGCTCCGCATTATTAATGGAGAATCTGCTCAATAGTATTGTTAAGCTTGAGGCGCAAGTAGCAATCTTGATATTGCTGGTATTCCGATAATAGATACAAAAGTGGCTCAGCACCTGCTGAAAACGGTGACCGCAGCAAAAATGCTCGGTGCCGAAGTCATAATTACCGGTATCCGCCCTGAGGTAGCCCAAACATTGACAATTCTGACGAAGGTGAGCGAAACTGATGCGTACGGTGTAGTTATAGATATAACCGCGCTCGATGTTGTTGATTCATTCATGGCCAGGGTGCTGAATAATACCGCTACTATGGTTCGGCTCCTTGGCGCTGAAGTTGTCCTTTGCGGTATGCAGCCGTCCGTAGCGCTTACGTTGATAGAAATGGGGCGCGAGCTAATTGGTGTAGAAACCGCACTCAATCTCGATCAAGCAGTGGACAAGATTAATGAACTGATAAGATCACGTGCTACAACCGCTCTTAAAGAGAAAGGGGGTTAGTCTATGGAAGCGAAAAAGATAGAAATCCTGACTGAGCAAGACATCATTGCAGCACGAAGTGCAGGACGGGATATGGCACGTGACTTAGGTTTTGGTTCCGCGGACCAAACACGGCTGGCAACCGCTATCTCAGAACTGACCCGAAATATAATCCAGTATGCAGGCAAAGGGACCTGCACTCTGTCTGATATATCAAATGAACGGGTGATTACAATCCTGGTAGTTGCTGAGAATTCCGGACCCGGGATAGAGGACATAGAGCAGGCAATGGAATTTGGTTTCAGTACAAGTAAGGGTCTTGGAGCAGGGCTGCCCGGCACGAAGAGGTTAGTCAGCAAATTCAAGATTGGTTCTGAACCCGGGCACACCATGGTAACAATAGAATTAACAAAACGAAAATTTATATGAGTGAACTATGACGGGGGATGATATTTTTACTGTAACGGTCAATAAAGAGCCGCATATAGCGAAGGCACAAATTACGGCTGAGCTGCTGCAAAATCAATCGGATTCAGAGATGTTGCATGCGGTTGTGTAGCCACCAGTGTTTCCGAACTAGCAAACAATCTCTTTTCCCATACTCCTAAGGGTGGAACGATAACCATGATCGCCATAAAGCAAAATGGTAAGGCTGGTATCGAAATAATCGCAGAGGATGAAGGTCCCGATATCCCGGATCTGAAACAGGCAATGCAAGACGGCTTTTCTACTAATTGCGGGTTGGGCGGCGGCTTGCCCGGTGTCAAAAGATTAATGGATGAGTTCTATATAACCTCTGAAGTTGGTACAGGAACTCATATTGTTACAAGGAAGTGGCAGCAATGCAAATAGCGACACTAAAACAGGCAGTTAATAATGCGCCTTACTGTGGCGATGAGTGCGGATATTGGGAAAAGGGCACAAAAACCGTTCTCTGTATCATTGATGGTCTCGGTCATGGTAAGGGCGCGGAAATAGCAGCGCAAGCGGCAGTAAAATATATCGCGGACCACCTGTCAGAATCATTGCAGGAGATCTTTGCAGGCTGTGATAGAGAACTACGCAAAACACGAGGCGCTGCGGGTGGTATAGCCGTCATTGATGAAGAAAATGGCGAATTAAGATATGCTGGAATCGGAAACACGCGCGCTGTTGTTGTTAATTCTGAGACTTTTCATCTTGGCAGTGACTACGGTACCATAGGTGGTGGATTCAAGAAATTAACCCCGGAAACTATATCAATAGGCAAAGGAGCGTTAGTGATTATGTTCACAGACGGTGTAGAAGAAGTAATAGATTTGTCTCGCTATGATCTGATCGCGGTAGATGTGCATAAATTAGCGGAAATGATCATCAAAGACTGGCGAGTAGAGAGAGACGATGCTGCCGTCTTAGTGTATAAAAGGAGGTGATTCAATGATAGAAACGACCATAAGAGATAAATATTATAGCTTGTTACGGTCCCATTTCGCAAATCCACAAGAAGATTATTTGGCACAAGCGGCAGACTTGGGTAGAGCACTTGTAAGGGCAAATATACCGCCGGAAGAGATAGCGGAATTGCATGAAGATGCCATACAACGGTTAGGCGCGGAATTCCCCGAAGCTAAGTTGATTGGTGCTGCTAACCTCATATCACAGCCGTTAATGGAACTACTTATGGCGTATGGTATGGCATTCCGGGAGCGTTTGGACGAGCGCGAGCGTGCGGAAGAGCAGATAAGGGCATCGCTGAAGGAAAAGGAGGTGCTGCTGCGGGAGATACATCATCGCGTGAAGAACAATCTCCAGGTCGTTTCGAGCATGCTCAATATGCAAGCACGAGCTGCTAAAGATAAAAGCGTAAAGGATATACTATCCGAATCGAGAAACCGGATAAATGCTATGGCGCTTATCCATAGTCAATTATGTGAAGGCGGAAACTTATCCGCGATAAAGATGAAGGGTTTTGTGGATAAAATGGTACGGCAGATGTTTCAGAGTTATCCCGTTCGCGATATGAAACTTACCCTGACCGTTAATGTAGCGGATTATCCAATTCCTGTATCTATTGCCGTACCAGTCGGATTGATTTTTAATGAACTGATCTCAAACGCTTTTAAACATGCTTTTGTTAATAGAAAAGAAGGTAAAATTGAGGTTAGTCTCTGTGCATCAGGAAAAAGTATTAGCATGACAGTCCGTGATGATGGCGTTGGGCTACCGGAAGGATTCGATATTAATACTACTACTACTCTTGGTCTGCATTTAGTAAAAATCCTGGCTGAAGACCAGTTACGGGGAAAGTTGGAGGTTGTCAGTGATGAGGGTACGAGTTTTAAGATTGAGTTTGAGATAGAGACGCTAGAGGGAAATTGATACGGGAAAATAGTCTGTGTAGTTACGATATAGACTGAATTATTGCAGATTAAGTCTGTGTAAAAATGTTGATCTTGACACCACTCATATTTGGCATATATCCTTCGAACCCCTCTACTACTAACTAGGGATAATCATTCTTGATAGCCATCCATTAAGCCACTTATCAAGAGTCTTGAAATCAAATTGATATTCTGCTATTAGTTTCATATCCCTGCATTTTGTTTGAATAGTCATTTTTAGCGATTTTTCAATCATCTACTTCTGATAGAGTAAAAACGAAAGGTAGGATTAGTATGAATGGCACAAGTTTCTGATTTTGCAACCTCACGAATCCACCAACTTTTTACCTCTTTCACGTGCTATCCCCTCTTCCTCGGGTTCCCAATCAGTATTAGCCGGCGGTATCGTCATCGGTTCCGGTACCTCCCCGTTCTTCCATAACCGCACAACCGGATGATCCACTCGCCTCAAAAACGCCTTCAACTCTTCCGGGTCCACGCAATCGTCCTCTGTTGCGATCTTGTTATACATCTCTTCGGGTATTGCATCCGCAAGCATATGTTTATATTCTTGCGGTATCCAGACTATACGGTGCCAGCCACCATCAGCACGCACAAACTTCTTCGACCGCGGCGTTCTAAACGAGATACCACAATACCCGTGGTTCTGCAGCCCACCGCTAATAAGCCCTGCGAGTCGCGAGAACGTCATACCCAGCGGCGTATCGCCACTATATCTGCGATCCACCAACCCCAACCCGTCAACTTCGGATATGTAAAAGATAGCAGCCTCGAAACAGCCGCAATTCGTCTGTGGGTAGGTAATCGAAGAATACATCACCACACGTTTGTAAGACCGGTTCGACTTCTCAAATATCTTTTCGTTCACACCCGTGTATTCGCCACCCCATGGATCAACACACTCGCCCAACGGCATCTCAAATATATACCCGTACGGATCGAGATCACACATCACTTTCGCACCTATCCACGTGATTATACCGCAATACGGCGGTCTATCCGGTGCAACTACACATACATGACTCGGTGCGAAAGTTTGACAGATAGTGCAGCCGTAAAAACAGTCCACGTCTTCATCTGAGAACCGTCTCGTCTTTTCATCCGCACTTTCCCAATACGGCACACAAACGGTATCTATAAGCTCCTTCGTGTACTTCGCACCACCCAATGCCTCTGTTGCCACCAGTATCTTTACATCCGCACGCTCCACGAGCGGAAATTGTATCTTGCAGAGGTTTATCATCGCTTGACCCAGATGTTTGAAGTCATGCTTATGTGCATCCTTCTTATGCAGCCGTAACCAGATGGTATCCCGCGTGTTAAGCAGCATCCAGCCCTCGCCTTCCTCCAATGCGAAATAGGTCCATCTTGTAAGCAAATCTAAGTAATCTTCTGTTAAGTGCTCGCCATAGTATCTTACCCAGAACCCGAAAGGTAGCGATTGCCCTTCTATCTCCTTTAGCTTCGCACCTATGACTTCTATCCGACCATCTTCTATCTCAGCCGCATCGTTTAACGCCTCGATAAAGACAAAACTGCTGTAGCGGTGTCTTGGACCACCTAACTCGCAATACATGTCGTGTTTCCGTACTCGCAGCCCGAACTGCCGCGGTGAGATGTCGTATTTTATGCCTTTGAAGTATTCGTCCGGCTCAGTCGGTGCGAGGTAAACCTCACCTTCGGGTAACGAATGCCAGATCCTTTGCCGCTCCCGCGATTGCTCCTCAGCCGTTTTCATCTTGTTTTAGTTCACCCGTACCATATATCTATTCCTATCCGGGTACCTTAATTTAGTATTTTTCGTTGTATATAATGTATAAATTCTACCTAGCTATTTAGACGCAGATTTACACAGATTTACACGGATTTGTGTTCTTGTGTGTTAATCTGTGTCTCTGCAATAAATGATTTTATTTTGTTCTTTTAGTACTAATCTCTCTATGCTGAACATTCACCAAAATCATCCTTTATCACGTATCTATAACCCTGCTCAGTCAGGAACAACTGCCGCTTAGCCGCGAAATCCTGATCTTTCGTGTCCTTACTAACGAGCGTATAAAAAAACGCTTGCGCACCGTCACTCTTTGGTCTCAATAACCTACCCAGCCGTTGCGCCTCTTCCTGCCGCGACCCGAAAGTGCCCGAAATCTGTACTGCTACATTCGCATCCGGCAAATCCACGGCAAAATTCGCGACCTTCGATACCACCATAACATCCTCTTCGCCGCTTCTAAAATCGTCGTATAATTGCATCCGTTCCCGATTCGGCGTCTTACCCGTCAATAACTTTGCATTCAGCATCTCCGCCATACGTTCCAACTGGTCCAGATACGTACCTATCACCAGTATCCGGTCGCCCTGTTTACGATGGTATTCCACAATTTGCCGTGCTGTCACGTATTTGCGTGGGTTCTCCGCAGCGATCCGGTATTTGTTTCTGTCCGGTGCGAGCGCGTATTGCAATCTGTGCTCATCGTCCATCTTCAGCCTTATCTCGTTACAAACCGCTTCCGCAATCCAGCCTTGCTGTTCCAACTCTTTCCAGAGCGCATCGTATTTCTTGGGCCCTATCAAAGAGAATACATCCCTCTCTCGACCGTCTTCTCGCACCAGCGTAGCGGTAAGCCCTAATCGCCTCATTGCCTGTAGTTCCGCAGTCACCCTGAAAACGGGTGCGGGCAGCAGATGCACCTCGTCATAGATGATCAAGCCCCAGTTTCGCTCGTCAAACAGATGGAAATGCGGGAAATTATCTTCCTCTTCGGATTTCCGTGGTCTGTAAGTAAGTATTTGATATGTCGCAATAGTTATAGGCTTTATCTCTTTTCTCTCGGCACCGTATTCCCCGATTTCATCCTCTTCCAGGTTCGTTTTATCCAGCAGTTCCGCTCGCCACTGTCGTGAAGCTACAGTACTGGTAGTAACAATAAGCGTATTCGTCTCCAATTTCGCCATTACACCCATCCCCACCACGGTCTTACCCGCACCACAAGGCAGCACCACAACGCCACTACCGCCCGCTGCACTGCCGCCTGCATAGAACGAATCCACGGCTTCTATCTGATATTTCCGCAATGAAAACGGCGATCCCCTTTTTGTGGTACTCAAAAGCTGGACCGGTAATAATTCGCCCTTCACGTACCCCACAAGGTCCTCAGCCGGGAACCCGATGTCGGTAAGCGCTTTCTTTATGTAGCCACGTGCCCCTAATTTTACAATCACAGTTTTCGCATCTATCTGCTCCTCTGTGAGATGACACATGATCTTCTTGTTTCGTATCACTTCCTGCATCAAAATCGCGTCATCGCTCCTGAGCACAACCGCATCGTTTAGTTTCTCCAGCTTCAATCTGCCATATCGCGATATGTAATCCGTTATATCCGTGATAACGTTTTCTGGCACCTCGTATCTGCTAAAGGATTCCAGTGCCGATATTATCTGTGATGCCCTCATGCCCGCAGCGGCTGCGTTCCATAGCGAAAGATTGGTTATTTTATACGTGTGGACGTGTTCCGGGCTTTTTATCAGCTCTGCGAACCGGATTATCGCATCCCGGGCATCTTCATATCTCGGATTGTCCACCTCCAACAGTATCGTCTTGTCGCCCTGCACAATCAGGGGGTCATAATCCCGCGCGGTCATAGTTGAAATTATTTTAACGAATAGATAAATGTATTATGTAGTCACGCCAATATCCCTGAGAAGCGATAAATAATGGACCGCAAGATAGAACTGGAGGAAAGACTGGGAAAACTTACAATTGATGGCATAATGAGCTTTGCTTTGCTCTGGCATCTCGATAGTGGCGACAACGCCCGGCGCATGAATAACCGGAAGAAACGGAGCAAGAACGCGCTTATCCAGTTTGTTGCCGATTGTATACGAAACAAAGCCAGGGTGAAAACCATTGTCAGTCAACTATCCGATAGGGAGAAGCAGATTTTAGGTGTTTTTGCGCTCAACAATTGGGTTTTAGAATCTTTAGACCTTTACCGGCAGGAAATAAGCGAATCCGAACTCGGGGTATTTCCGTATAACGTATTCTCCTACGATTTCTATTCTTATTATCCACGTAAGTCGGAGATAAGGGCAAGAGGAATTCTGGGCCTACTTTTACTCGTGCGAGTACGTAAATACAGTAATTCGGGGCCTATCGTTTATGTCGTGCCCGAAGAGTTCAGAGAAACAATAAACACGGAATTCACATCGAAACCGAAGACCCGGCTAAGTCGAAAGGAGCAAGAAACGATAACAGCTATAAAATCAGAAGGATATGCGTTTCTCGCTGACCTCTTTCTGTTCCTTTCACACGCAGCGGGCGGTATTACGTTAACGCCATCTCTACATGAAATACCAAAGAGAACAGCGGATAAAATCACGAATATGCTGAACGTGAAGACACGGAATAGACTTACGCTGCTGCTATCGGTTGGCAATGCGTTGAAACTCGTTAGAGAGACTTATAAGGGCAGTAAACCCACATTGGTGACTACGGGTACGGTGGAAGAGTTCTTGATGCAGAGCCGGGAAACTAGAGTTATGAATATTCTGGATGTGCTGTCGAGCAATTATGACCAGCTAGACCAGATGATCCTGGAAGAACTGAAGCGTATGGACGCGGACGTATGGTATGACCGTTATCTATTCTACAAACGTGTCTGGAATGCGTTATTCCAGCAGAGGTCCCGAGATTGGTTCGCGGTGAATCAAAAGAGCATGGATAGAATCTTCTCGCATCTGCGGCTGTTAGGGCTCTTAGAAGAAGGAGAACACAGGGATGCCGAGGATAAAGCCCGGCAAGTATTCCTATTAAAACCAGCTTTTTTTGGCATACAAGGTGGAACGGACGAGCGCGTGAAGAGCGTTATTGTGCAGCCGAATTTCGAGATAATTGCACTTCCTGAGACACCCGAAGATGTTCTATTCCTTTTAAGTCGTATTTCCGAGATGAAAACCGCGGACAAGGCGCATGTCTTCATGCTAACAAAAAAAACGTTCTTGACTGCGATGGATAACGGCATGGATGCGGTAAAAATAATCGAACTGCTCAAGACTAATGCAAAAGCGGAAATTCCTCAGAATGTACTGTACAGTCTAAAAGAATGGAGCGAGTCGTATGGCAATGTGGAGTTGAGACGGGGAGTCTTTTTAGAAGCAGATCCCGAACTGATGCGTGTGATAAAAGCTAAAATACAAGCGCAGGTACTAAGAGATATTTCTGACTCTTCGGTGATACTAACAAAAAGAGGTGTGCTCGCGGATTTGATAAAAGAAGAAGAAGGTATATTTCTGGAAGCAGTGGATGCAATAACGGCTGCCGAGGTCGAAAAGGCGCTAGGGAAATATGTGGTAAAAAAACCGGCTGAACGGATATTCGTGATAGAAAGTGCGAATATTGAGAAATGCCGTATCGCACTCAAGAAACGAGAGATATACCCAAAGGATTTTGTCCGCGGGGCGGATGGAGTAATTCATACGAAACGACAGAAGAAGGAGTTAATAGAAGAGGCGATAGATGAGGCTAAGAGGATAAAGATGGTGTATCTTTCAGAAGGTTTTCGCGAGACGGAACGAGTAATTGACCCTTATGAAGTAGGAGAAAGCTATGTAGAGGGGTATTGTCACTTACGGAATGAGAAGCGAGTGTTCCGACTGGACAGGATAAAAAAGGTGGAGATGCTGGAAGTGCAAGAGTCAGGACTTGCCTGTTTATAGCGGGTCTTAGCGGTGACTCTATTGCACTTAGCGTGCAGGGAAAGGGCATATTAATGTACGAAGAAATCGAACGGTTAAATGTAGAGGCACAGGAGTACGCGAAACGACTAAATGTGGTTTTAGAGGAAGTGAAACGAGTGATTGTGGGGCAGAAGCACGTATTGAATAAGTTGTTGATTTGTCTTATTGCCGAGGGGCATGTTCTTTTGGAAGGCGTCCCGGGTCTGGCAAAGACATTGATGGTAAAAACGCTATCTGATACACTCACGGCAAAATTCGTCCGAATCCAATTTACTCCGGACCTGCTTCCCGCAGACATCACAGGCACGAAGATATACGAGCACAGAACGGCGGCTTTTAGCACACAGAAAGGCCCAATATTCTCTAATTTTGTACTCGCGGATGAGATAAATCGAGCACCGCCAAAGGTACAATCCGCATTGTTAGAAGCCATGCAGGAGCGACAGGTGAGCATCCAGGGCGAAACATTCAAGTTAGACACACCGTTCATGGTTATGGCGACACAAAACCCGATAGAAACCGAAGGCACGTACAAACTACCGGAAGCTCAGGTTGATAGGTTCACACTTAAGCTTTTAATAGATTATCCGACTAGAGAAGAGGAGAAAACGATAATACAACGAAATACGCAAGGAATTGAGATCACGCCGGCTGAAGTCCTGACTGGGGATGAGGTGATCGAGATACAGCGTTTTAATCAACGGATTTACGCGGATGAGAAGATAGAGGATTATGTCACGGAACTCGTGGACGCTACGAGGTATCCCGCGAATTACGAGTTAGGTGGTGATTTTGAGGGGGTGATAGAATACGGAGCTTCGCCAAGAGCGTCAATATGGCTAATGCTTACAGGGAAAGCGCATGCGTTGCTAAATGGGCGTGGCTACGTCATCCCCGAGGATATTAAAGCGGTAGCGCATGAGGTGTTGCGGCATCGGTTGATTTTGACGTATGAAGCCGAAGCCGAGAGTATCACGTCCGATAATATTATTGATAAGATTCTTGCGACTGCTAGGGCACCGTGAACCCGAGTTCATGATTATTTTGCAATCTTGTTGTATATACAGTACAGCTTCTAAGTATTTAGGACGCAGATTACACGGATTTACGCAGAAAAATATTTCAAAGTATCAAATGCCTTACGTTTATTATAAACTCGATAGAAGATTCTAATAAACTTATCCGTCAATTCCGTATATTAAAAATCAGGATTATCTGCGTTCTTCTGCGTCATGCCGATTATCAATTTTTATGCTTTCTTGTTGAACTTTTTCACAAGTAACTCGAATTAAAAAACTTTACCGGCAGGCAGTGTTGATGTTTTTGGCAGGCCTATTCTCATTCATCAAGACTAGCTAGCACTTCAATTTTTCGCTGTTCTAGAGCGACCACTTGTGCTTTCAAGCTCTTCAATTCTTTGTTGATCTGTGCCAACTCTTTCTTGTTTCTTTTATTCGTAAGGTAGTTGTTACCGTATTTTTCAACTACAAAAGCTTCTACTTCGCTTCGGATTAGCTTGAAATATGGGTTCTCGAACACATAATTAACGCGGTACTGTAGTTTGCCATTTCCAATGGCCTCTACAATTTCCTCTTGTGTAAGCCCAAATTCTTTTCGTGCTGATTTATCACTAAGAGTGGCCCCTTTCGTGGTCCAAGCGGAATTTGCTCCTTTCGTATTCATCGCGCCCTGCTAAACATAACCAACGTAACATTCTTTTATTAGTTAGTTAGTTAGTTAGTGCTATATTACTTAATTCTATTTGTATCTTACAACAGCATAAAAACAATATTGCCGGTGGTTGATTATGCCTATACGGATGTCTGCTTTTTTATGGTATATAAAGTACAAGTTCTACTTATTTAGGACGCAGATTTACGCAGATGAACGCAGATTTGAGTTCTTCTATGTTAATCAGCAGTAATCTGTGTCAATATTTATTTTTAGTTGGATTTTATGCTTTCTTGTTAATGCGCATAACTTGCTCTAACAAAACTATTACGTTCTGCGAGTTCGTTTAACGTCCCGAGCGTATCTGAAGTGGCGGTGCAAATTCTAGTATTCATTGTTCTCCTCTTTTAGCAGTTCCCACACTTTCAGTATTTTTGGCCTCAAAAAAAAAATGTCCACCTTAACAACCTTCCAAGTTCGCTCTAAATTCACTCCAAAGTATACGTGAATAAGAATATCACTCATTCCTGCAATCTTCTTCTAGGGTGACTCCGATTGCTGATTTACGCAGAAGAGCTCAAATCTGCGTGAATCCGCTTACCGAGGTAAAAGTTATACTTCATATACAATAAAAAAAATCCTTGTGCCCCTTAATCAAATTCAACAAGAACGGCTATATCACTACATGCAGTTTGTTCTCCTCAATTCGATCTTTCCTTCGCTCTTTCTTTTATCATAATCCTCTATCTCTCGTATTTCATCTTCTTCTGCTTCTTCTAGCCCCACCAATCTTGCGTCTATTATGCCTTCAATCTTCTCAAGCATGAACTTTATCTCGGTTACTTCTTTACTTATTTCCTCCATCATCTCACCTATTAATAATTTATATCCTTGTTATTTAAACTCATCTTCCATCATAATCCGAATACATCACGCTTCACACAATACCCCTCATCCAGCTCCTTCCAACCGTTTCCATACAAGTTGTGCCGATCTAATTCCAACAGTATCTTTCGATTAACTCTGCACCAACCGCTAAGTTCATAAAGGGTTGAATGAGCCCCCAGATGTAGCAAAGAGAAGCATGATAAGTCCGATAGCAGCATTGATGTTTTCTGGAACGAAGAGTAAGAAAACGTCAAGCGGATAATTTCGAGAGAAATAGGATTTATCATGCCGGGCTGTGAGCTTATTCCACGACATGAATGCCAGTAGTTAACGGTTCATAAAGGTATATCGGTCGCTCTACGTAACCGCAAGCGACCGAGATACCAGGACTAAATGGTTTATGCGGTTACATGCTGTTAAAATCTAAACTTGGGATGATCCTATCGGAGATATTTCTTGGTTATGAACTCTTGTAGATTTTGATAACTACGGACGCTCGACATTCAACATGCCCCTCATGTAACCTGCTTCAGTGGATAGTAGGGATATTGAGTTACCCATACAAAACAGCGAAGAGCCGCAAAGACTACGAAGTATTCGGCACCTACAAAAGATATTTAAGTGCAAAAATAAAAATAGTCATAGTGATAAATATGGGAATAAGAGTGAAAGCAATGTATGTGATGTGTTTTGAAGCTTTTGGAGTAGCGGGGTTTTGAGGGGGAATAGAATGAGTGAGGCGTTATTAAAAGACATCTACAATGAGGTTGTAGGTATAAGAAGAAAGCTCGAAATACTCGAAGATGCTATAATTCCGAAAGAGAAGGTCTCGGAAGAGGAACTTTTCGAGATACATAAATTAAAAGAAGAATCTGTAAAAGGGGAGCATGTAGAGTGGGAAGAACTGAAAAGAGAACATTCGTTGTGAAGTTACATGTATAAGATAGTGATTCACAATAAGGTTGCTAAACGGCTCAAAACTGTTTCAAAGTCACATTTAAGAACTTTATCAGCATTATTAGAAGCACTAAAAACGAATCCGGTTCCATGGAGAGATTTTGACCTGAAAAAGATCGTGGGTGCCGAGAATAGTTACAGAGGTAGGATTGGAGATTACCGAGTCGTCTATTTCATCGAAAAGGAAATGGAAACGATACATATCTTGAAATTTGAACTTAGGGGAACGGTTTACAAGAGATGAGAATGGGAAAATGTTATGGAAATAGAATAAATCGGTGTAATCGGTGGTTATAACCCAAATTTAACAACAGCCATATTTTTGTAGTGTTTAAATCCAACGTTACGATGTGACACTACTAACAATCCGTGTATATTTCACAGAAACTACCTACAATAGCCCTTTTCTCATTTTAATAGCTAATTCGCGCACTTTTTCAAAGTCTTTATCCTTTTGTGATTTGAAAAACGCATGCAAATTTATACGAACAACCTCTGACATTGTCAGTTAAACCACAAAGAAGACCCCGATTAACTCTGATTAACGCAGAAGAACTGAAATCCGTGTGTATCCGTGTGTAAATCTGCGTCCTAAAACCCCTTGGAAAATGATACCGTTCGAGAATACTCTTTGTGCGTTCCCAAATACAATTAAGAATGCTGTTATCACTGATACCCTGACATAAAGTCAGTGTTCAAAGATACGTATCACTGATATATTATATATAGGTATCACTGTATACTGATATTTACCATGAGTGAAGAACTCTCGGATTACAAAAAGGAAGTATTTGACTTTTTGCGTGCAAAACTGAATTTGAGTAATAGAGCAAATATTACCAGAGTGCAGAACCTTGTTGATGCCGAGTTACCGATTATGGCGGACATGGCCATAGAGGACGGGAATAGAATATTCATTGTTGATTATAAGAACCCGAGTCACAATTGATACTATCGCACGCTTAACCCTATTAAAAGAAGTTCAGCAAAAGCAGAACGCGAAGAAACGCCTTTTTTTGTTATTGCCGGGAAAGTGATTCCACCCCGTGAAGAAGTGATAGCAAAAAAAGTTGATATTTCGTTTGTACTACTACCCCATACAATCAGGAGTTCTACATCTATAGATACAAATGGAATTGCAAATAAGAATATAAAAATAACTTCTGATAAATCCTGGAAAGTAGTCGCCCGACTTTTGAAAGAGCAAACAACGTCTATCCGACAGTTAGCACTTAAGGAGCATGTATCCTATGGCTGGGCTCATGCCACGATCCAAAGTCTGATCAATCAGGGGATTGTAATAAGAAAAGAAAAATATGTGTGCATCTCGGATATAAACAAATTATTGAACGGTGTTGCCTGGGAGAGACCTTTTGAAAATTTGCGTGCAGAAGAGATAAACATTGAGTATGACAGTGCTATTTCGGCCGCAAATGATATTCCCGTGCATTAAAGAGACAGGAATCAAAATTCGCTTTTGCTAGCTATACTGCTGCTGGGCTGTATACGGGTTACGCGGTCAGGCATGATGCGATTTATCTTTATCTGGATAAAACGGAGTTCGGATTTTTTTAGGACTTGTTTGAAAAAAGAAAAAATACCGGCATAAAGGCCAGGATATATACCCCGGATAGAGATGTGTTCAGCGATAAAAAAAACACACACACAACTAAAAATAAATATTGACACCGATTAACACAAAAGAGCTCAAATCTGCGTAAACGTCCTAAAAACCCTTGGAAAATGATACCGTTCGGGAATAATCTTTGTGAGTTACCCTAACGCAGATGGAATTCACAAACTGCTAATTGATTTTGGCCGCTCTGCTCTGTGACGGTAAAACGTCGTATGAAAGACAAAAACGATGAATCCGAGTAAATCCGTGTGAATCTGCGTCCTGAATAGATAGCACTTGTACTTTATATTACCTGAAATTGAACTCATAACTATATGTTACCCAAAACCCCACCCCAAAAATATCGAATCGCAACGCTATTTCGTAATTCTTTCAATGCGTTCAAGGTCTCTTTGTATGATACAATTGCGTATCAAGTTCTTTTTGCTATTCTATTAAATATCGTGATCCTACCGATACTTTATCTCATCTACGACTTTTTATTTGATATAAAAGGTTACCCTGCTCTGCTCAATACAGATATTGCGTCTTTTTTGTTCAGTCTCCGCGGTATTATCGCAGTCCTGTTGTTTGCCTTTGTTGCAATCGCGATTTATTGTATTGAACAATTTGGATTACTTTATATCACCGCGAGTTATCAGACCGGCGAAAGAATGACCGCGGTTTCTGCTCTTAGACAATCCGCCAAACAACTCCCGGTTGAGTTAGCGGTCGTAGTAAGAAAAGCAGTATATTATGTAGCAGTACTCGCTATTTTTTTGGCCTTTGCAGTAATAAATCTCATATTCCGTGATAGCGGGTTCTTTATTCCGTTGATAATCATATTAGCACTACTATGTATCTTCTCTTTGTATTCGCTGTATATCAGATGGATTTTTGTAGACTATTTTGTCGTTCTAGAAGGCAAGAAAGTTTCTGACGCATTTGCATATAAACTAAATAGGAAGCTATTCCTAGAATTAGTAGTAACAGTTTTGGCATGGTTTTTATTAATCTGGCTGTGCTCCACCGTTATAATTATCGTATTCAGTGCCCTGAGTTGGTTATTGCTCTATGTTTTTGTTGATAACCCTGTATTGCTTGCACCGGTTTTTTCTGTTCTCGTAGCTCTTTTCTCCCTTATTTTTATTATACTTTCCTTAGTCCTCATGTCACTTACTAGTAATCTCTTCACAGAGTTGTATTATCAAAATAAAGAACGAGAAAGAACGGGTTCTGATATTATTGTACCAGAGCCGAAAGAATTGTGTTCTCTCAGTACGCCCGAGGTGCATAAGAAACAGATTCATGCTGCTCTTGGCATATGCCTGGTGGGAATCGCAATAGCAACCTTTTTCTTGATTCCCGTAGTCCAGGAAGACATTGATAGCATTGACAAGACGGTGTACGTGACAGCGCATCGTGGTAGTTCTGCTCGTGCACCGCAGAACACGATTAGCGCTTTTGAAGCCGCGATTGAAGATAAAGCAGATTATGCAGAGCTTGATGTACAAGAGACAAAGGATGGCGTTGTCGTTGTGGTACATGATTACAACTTACTTCAGGTGGGTGGTGTGGACGCAAATATATGGGATCTTAACTATTCGGAGTTACAACAGATAGATGTAGGGAGTTCGTTCTCACCCGAGTTTGCGGGAGAAAAAGTGCCCACGCTTGACGAAGTGATTGATGTAACAAAAGGTAAGATAAAACTAAATATCGAGTTAAAAATAAATGGCCATGAGAAGCACCTGGTAGAGAAAACAGTCCAGATCGTTGAAGAACGAGGTATAAAAGATGAATGTGTGCTCTCATCACTTGAGTACAATGCACTGCAAGAAGTAAGAGCGTTAAATCCGGATTTACCGATAGGCATGATTATTACTTATGTTATAGGCGATTATGCAGAATTAGATGTTGAGTTCTATAGCGTTGAGCCGAATTTAGTATTAACCAAGAAATTTATGCGTGATGCGCATGATGACAATAAAGAAGTACATATCTGGACTCTTAGCCCAAAAGCAGATGTCAGTGGGTATGTAGATTTGGGTGTGGATAATATCATAAACGATGATCCGGTCATGATTCGTGAATTACTGAACGAGAAACAAAATCGGAGCGAAATAGAAAAACTAACCACTAAATTCTTTACCTTTGTTGAATAAAGCTTCACACAAAAAAACGCTAGTCAAACATACAGTTATGTATAGTGGATCTGCCATAGTATGTGTGCGAGAAATACCGAAACCCGTGAAGAAGGGTTATCTGCATAAAAAGAGTTAGGAGGTGATAGGTATGGAAAAACGGAAGACTATGGTTATTGCGGCAATTGTAGTAGCGATCTTTGTGACGTCATTGTCTATGGGCTGTGTGGATCAGCAGAAGCAGGAATCAGTAAAAAAGGAACCCGACAGTTCTGATTCCAACGAGGTGCTGCTCACCGCGGCGGACAACTGTACAGAGGTCGGAGTGAAAAACGGGCAAACTTTGGTTATCGCTCTGGACTCGAACCCGACTACCGGCTACGAGTGGGAGGTTGCAGAAGCACCGAATGAGCAGGTCCTGTAGCAAGTAGGTGAAATAGAATACAAGTCAAACTCTAATCCGAAAGATATGGTCGGTGTTGGTGGTGTGCAAACCATCCGGTTTGATGTTGTGGGTGCCGGTAGAACCGCCCTTAAGATGGTGTATCGCCGCTCGTGGGAGACGGATGAGGCGCCAGCAGAAATATTCGCTATAGATGTGGTAGCACGCTGACCTTGCGAATGTGGACGAGCAGATTGTTGTGTGACGCAGAAATGACCGCAACCGTTGTAGAAGGACAAATACCAATAAGAGCAGTTTTGGGGATTAAAAGGGGAAACCGAAAACTGTTATTCTTGCGGCTATCGTAGTAGCAATCTTTGTTACGTCCTTGTCTATGGGCTGCGTGGATCAACGAAGAATATCGAGGAACTTAGTTCTGAGCAAAAGGCAGAACTAAAAGCGAAATTCAAATAGGTAACTACAAAGTAAAATTGGTGGTGGGGCGTCCCCACTTTCTTTTATGCCTTGATATGCCATGATTTATTTTTTGACTTTTTCATGGTATATACACTATAAAAAAACCACGCCCGCGCTGTATCAGTTATTACCATCACTCAACTATATATCTAACTGATGCACCCAGACATCTTCACACCCGGAACCTGCCTCTTCATCGTTCTCCTCTGTTGTCTTACTACTAATGCCCCTCTTACGGTCAAACACATATTCGAGGACAATCTCAACTGGGCGGCATTTCACCTTGCGGAAAAAGATAACCTCCGCGATATTGAAATCAACGAAGTCAACAAGATGCTGTCCTGCAAGGACGAGAGTCGCGGCTTCTTCACATACGAGTGTGAACACTGTGGAATTACAAAAACAGTCCATTTCGGCTGCAACAGTCGCATCTGCACGAATTGTGGCAAAAA
>Ga0255453_1005_pt1 | contig 35449 bp, 37 predicted proteins | sample ANMaggQLBNCT01G4_FD_182628 | JGI IMG/M metagenome (GOLD analysis project Ga0255453, IMG submission 182628) | Sediment cell enrichment communities from methane seep in Santa Monica Basin, California, United Staets - ANME aggregate JGI... | ecosystem: Environmental > Aquatic > Marine > Cold seeps >...
CAGTTTTAATTTCTTGTAACTCGTGTTCAAGATTTGTCATTTTTTCAGATAAGTCCCTTGATCTTTTAGTTAAATCCTCAGCTTCTATTTCTTTTTGTTCAGTTATTGGAATTTTCTTTCTAGTAAAAATGATATAAATAACAGCGGAAATCAACATTATTGTAAAAATGCCGATGCCAACTATCCAATTATCCCCTAAGATTGACAGTATCATAGATGCGATCCCTGCGGCGATAAAAATAAATGCAGGCCAACTGGGTGTTTCTGAGATGTAGTCGACATGATGTGGTTTGAGAATTGCGATTAAGTTCTCATTTTCTTCCAGATTATGCACCTCAGCCACTTTTACGCTTAAACTCGGATATTTGATACGTAGGCGTTGCAGAGCCGCCCTTTCTCCTTTCAACTCTTTTTCATCTATTTTTGTTAAGGACTGCTCTTCAAGTTGTCTTTCTATTTTTTTGCCTTCACCTTTGGTTTCTTCAATACTCTGATCGATGTTTTTGAGTTCATTTTGCGCTTCGTGAATGACTTGCTTTACTTTTTGCAAGGTGTTATGTTGATTTCTTACTTTTTCCTTTGACGGTATAGAGATATCAAAATCGGATAATTTTTCCTCATCCCAATCAGGGCCTATCTCTTTTAATGATTTATTTAACTCTTCTTCTTCTATCTTAAGGTCTTTTTCCGACTTCGGCAAATCACTTACAGCAGAAATATATTTGCCTTGACCTTTTTGAAGTTCAAGTATATTATCCTTATTTTTGAGCAAATTTTCATCTATTTTCAGTATTGATTTTTTAGAATTAAGGTCTTCTAGACTCTCATTATTCTCTGAGATATTACCCTTCAATTCATCAATTTTTCCGCGATATTTGTCTAAAAGATCTAAGCCTTTTTCTGGGAAATTTTCTATTTTTGGGACATCCTTTAGGCGGTCTTTGGCTTCTTGAATTGTCCTCCAGTCATCCCAAACGGTAATCAAGTTTTTAGTGTGGTCTAGTTTCTCACTTATTTCATTTCTTTTGTTTTCACATTCTTTAATATTACTAGTTAACTCTTCTAACTTTTGATGAAGTGTGTCAAACTTTTGAGTGTCTTCTTCAATTTCGCGAAGTCTCGAATCTATTCTTTTTAAATCACTAAATAAAACATTAATTTCTTGTTTCTTACCTCGTGGCCTGAAAAGGGCACTAGCCCCCATTCCCAAATTGTTTTGAATCTCCGAAAGAGAGACGGCACCAATTCCTGTTCCTGCACTATACAGCCGTCCTTTGACAGCCTCGTTGTTTAGCGTTTCAAAGTCTTGCAGCTCAGATAGACCAAAAGCGTAGATGTTTTCAAAAATATCTTTGTTTGCATGTCCTATGAGTTTAGAAAGTTCTGTTTTCCTTGCCGTTGAACCATCAGGTAAAATTACCTTTGCGTCATTAGCACTAGCATATCTTTCGATTATGTGTCTTTTGTTATCGCTGGATGATGCGATTATTCTTCCGCCATGATTGCCTCCCGCAAGTGGAGGATAAGGATTTAATTTGCTGCTTCTGCGCGGAAAACCGAATAAAATCCGCTTCAGAAAGGAGAGAATTGTGGATTTCCCCGCTTCATTCGGTCCAACAAAAATGGTAAGTCCGGGGGTTAAATTCTTTAAGGGATAATCGTGAAAGATCCCAAAGCCGTCAATATAAATTTCCTCGAATTTCATGATAATTCACTCCTCATGAGTATATCAAGACAGAGTGTTTCCGCCTTTTTCATTAAATCGATAAGTTGTTCATCATCAGGAGATTCCAGAATTTTTCTCCCAATACTGGAAGTAAAAAGCGGTTCAAGGGTCTTTCTAAACTCAAGTCTCTTCTCTGCATCTTGTGAGAGATCTTCAAACAGCTTAAGCAAATCACTGATGAAGTCCTCGCGTTCTAATAGTGATTCACGATTAATTTCAGGATAGGTTATATCCTCTATGTTGTCGATCCAAACGAATTCTTTTTCTCCTTCCTCCGTCTCCCTTATTTCTTTGACAATATCCTCCAGAACACCCTTTCGGGTAACAAACGAGTGCAATGCACCTCTACCAGTAAGAACAATCCTGCAAACTGATGAACGTCCTTCTGCTTCTTCACGGATTTTTTCTATGCTGTTATGTATTTCTGAAATCAGTTCTTGCTCCGTGTAAAGTGAATCTATTGAAAGCTCTTTAACAAACCATCTAATGGAATCAACCTCGATAAATTCGGGAGAGGGTTCACCTTGTTGGTCAACATGGATCAAGAAGCATCCTCTAACGCCTGTCTCTTTGGGATTAAGACCCTGAGGATTCCCCGGATAAATTATAAGAGGATTAACTTCGTTTAGAATGGTCTTTTTATGGATATGACCGAGAGCCCAATAATCATAATTTTTAAATATTAGATCCTCCAACATGCAAGGTGCGTAGGGTTCATGCCCGGTGTCAGAGCCAACATTGCAATGCAACATACCAATGGTAAAGGGGGGATTTACAATTTTTTCGGGAAATTCGAGAGCGAGATTCGTTTTTATATCTCGCTTACGATGACTGATTCCATAAATTTGAGCTATTTCTTTACCATCTTTTTCAAACGAAACCTTCTCTACCGATTCTCCGCTAAAGATATGTACATTTTCTGGCCAGTCTAAATTTGCGGACCATCCGGCCAATGGATCATGGTTTCCATGTACAACATATGCCTTTATCCCAGCTTCTGATAATTTGTTTAGACCATCTCGAAATCGAAGCTGTGCTCGCAGGCTCCTATCCGCCCCGTCGTAAACATCCCCGATGATCAAAAGAAAATCTACCTGTTTTTCAATACATAAATCAATTATTTTATTGAATGCAACAAATGTTGCTTCTGTTAATTCTAAACTTATTTCGCTATTTATCTCTGAAATTCCTTTAAAAGGGCTATCTAAATGCATATCTGCGGTATGCACAAAACTCAATGCTTTCATTTTTTATCTCCGCTACCATTTCATTCTTAACTTTTCAGTCCTAAAGAGAGGTGCGAGTTTATCACTACAAATGTTTTATTTACTTAAGACACGGGATACAATTAAACCTTTCGCTTTATATCCTTTTTACCCTAAATTTGACTCTATCACAGTTCCTGCCCGCCCCGCAAGAGCCTCAACGACACTCTCAGGCCTGCATACAACTGCTCTATCGCCACCACTTTCCACAAACTCCACAGCCGCTTCTATCTTGGGGCCCATACTCCCTGGCGGAAACTGCCCCTCACTAAGGTATTGTCTTGCTTCATCCAGAGTCAGCCTTTCCAGTTCTACATGCTGTGGCGTATTATAGTTCAGTGCCACCCGTTCCACTGTTGTCAGGAACACAATCACATCTGCCTTTATTTTAGCAGCCAGCAGGCTGGAAGCCAAATCTTTATCTATCACCGCATCCACACCTTTAAGCGCACCGTTCTCTTCTGCTACCGGGATACCGCCACCGCCACATGCTACTACAATTGTCCCAGCCCGTACCAAATCTTTAATGATATCCGCCTCTATGATCCTGATAGGACGGGGAGAGGGTACCACACGCCGCCAGCCACGTCCGCTGTCCTCTACTACGGCATGACCGCTGCGTTCCAGTTCAGCTGCCCGTTTCTTATTATAAAATGCGCCTACTGGTTTGGTAGGATGCTTCATGGCAGGGTCATCACGATTAACAAGAACCTGAGTCATCACTGCAGCCACGCTAATATCAATGCCATGCACTTGTAACTGGTTTATGAGGCTCTGGGCGATCATATAACCCATACTCCCCTGTGACTGGGCAACATCCAGATGTAACGGTGCAGTAGGGACCTTACCCGCGGCGGCTTCTACCTGTATCATGATAAACCCTACCTGGGGTCCGTTACCATGAGTCAGCACCACTTGATGCCCAGCTTTGATCACATGAGCAATGTAGCCCATGCACTCATAGGTATTGCGGAACTGCTGTGCGAAGGTGCCCTGCTGCCCCTCTTTGATTATTGCATTTCCGCCAAGCGCAGCTACTATCAGGCTCATTCATACGTTCACCTGCTCTAAGAACGCATCAACCGCCGCTTTCAGATCGGAATCGCCTATCTCCTTAATAGAGTACCGCACTCTTGTTACAGGTTTATTGATATTAACAACACGCGTCAGGTCAATAGGCGTGCCAATGACAACAGCATCGCAATCGGATGCGTTGATTGTCTGCTCCAGGTCATAGATCTGTTCATTACTGTAACCCATAGCAGGAAGCAGTGGACCTATATCAGGATACTGCCTGAATGTTTCAGTGATAGAGCCAGTTGTAAACGGTCTTGGGTCAATGATCTCTTTTGCGCCTGCTTTATTAGCCGCAATTATACCGGCACCATACTTCATGCCGCCGTGTGTCACTGTGGGACCGTCCTCGACCACCAGCACCCGCCGGCCCCTGATGAGCTCTGGATGTTCTACTGTGATTGGTGATGCCGAATCAATGATCTTTGCATCCGGGTTTACTTTCATTATATTGCGGCGTACCTGCTCGATCTTTTCCAATTCCGCTGTATCCTGCTTATTTATCACTACAACATCGGCCATTCGTAAATTTAGCTCGCTCGGGTAGTACGTCAATTCATCTCCGGCACGGTGCGGGTCGGCAACCAATATATTCAGATCCGGTTTAAAGAACGAGAAGTCATTATTGCCTCCGTCCCAAACGATAATATCAGCTTCGGTTTCTGCCTGGCGCAGGATCTTTTCATAGTCCACACCGGCATATACAATGCAGCCTGCATCAATATGTGTTTCATATTCTTCCCGTTCCTCTATCGTGCACCCTCTACTATCCAGATCCTCATAGGATGAAAATCGCTGTACTGCTTGCTGTGTAAGCTTGCCGTATGGCATTGGATGTCTTACGACTACCACGTTCTTGTTGCGCTCTCGCAAGAGCTGGCATATCCGTTTACTTACAGTGGTCTTGCCGCTGCCAGTACGCACAGCACATACGCTGATCACAGGCACGCTGCTTCTCAGCATTGTATGATGCGGCCCTAGCATGATAAAATCCGCACCTACAGCATTTACTTCGGCTCCTTTTGACATCACATACTGGTAAGGCACGTCGCTGTAAGCGAACACTACAAGATCAATCGAATGCTCTTTTATCTGACTTACCAGTTCTTGTTCATGAAAAATGGGTATACCGTCCTGGTATAAGCCGCCGGCCAGTTCCGCAGGATATGTTCTGCCTTCTATATCCGGTATCTGGGTGGCTGTGAATGCTACGACATGGTATGCTGGATTATCCCTGAAATAGACATTGAAGTTGTGAAAATCCCGTCCGGCTGCGCCCATGATTAAAACTTTTACTGGATCGTTCATATTTTTGTTGATAGCTACTAAAACATCCTTAATTATAATTGAAAGTCTATAACGGATATAATATAAAGAATGGAAGAATTCAGTTTGAAAAAGGAACTACAGCGGAAGACGGTGCACGTCACTTCATTACTGATAGTCATAGCCTACTTCTTCCTGCCGAAAACCGTGATACTGCTGATACTGACTGTGCTATTGATACTATTCCTTGAGCTGGAATTCGTTAGAATAGACCTCCGGCTAAAATTACCGGTCTTTCAGCAGTTTTACCGCGAAAAGGAAAAGGACCGATTAGCCGGCCACGTATTCTTTATAATGGGTGCTATAATAGCAATCAGCGTATTTGACAAGAATATCGCTATGGCGGCTATACTGATGACCACATTTGGTGATACATGTGCAGCGATATTCGGCAAGCGATTCGGCAGGACCTGGATACCAAAGCTAAAGAACCGTGCAGTGGAAGGTTGTATGGCTGAGTTCATTGTGGATTTAGTCATAGGATTCATGTTCCTGGACTCCTGGCTGATAATCGTGGTGATGGCTGGTACGGCGACCATAGTCGAGACCGTGGTGAACAAGATGGACGATAATCTGTTAATTCCGTTATTTTCGGGCTTTAACGCACAAATGCTTACGTACGCGATTTCGTGGGGGTACCTGTCATTTGCGATTATATGAGGAGAAGAGCACAGAAAAATGAATAAAATGAACAAGCTCAAGTATCTGTCACTCCCGCTGATTTTAGTGCTTCTAATCGCGGTAATATACAACATCGGGTTCTCAAACCTGTATACGGCTTTATTGAGTGCAAATCCACGCTACCTTATAATAGCTGTTCTGTTTCAATCCGCGGCCATCCTGGTAAGGAACTTGAAATGGCAGATATTCGTGAACGGTATAAAAAAGACGTCTTTCTTTTCGCTATTGCCCATGTCACTTGCCGGTGGCTTTGTTGATTTCATTACACCCGGACCGCAAGTAGGTGGCGGACCACTAAAAGCGTACTTCCTCTCGAAGAGGATAAAAACAGATAAGGCTACGTGCCTCACCACGATTTTAATAGAACGGATTACAGGAGTCGGTGTCCTGCTATTCTTTGGTATCTGTTCCATGTTTTTTGTGCTTATATTCATCCAAAACGTGCCCCTGATGCTGAAGATACTGCTGGAGTTCGTGTTGTTCCTTATCCTAGGTGTACCCATCTTAGGCTACATCCTTAAGGTGAAGTACGCGGGGAAGAGCTTCAAGGGCAAAGCAATTATCTCACGAATCTACTATTTTGGTCCTCTTTCAAGCCTCAGGAACAAATTCACGACCTTACAAGCATTCGATGAATACATCACACAGAAGCTAAGTGAATTCGCACAAACATTCTCGGATCTTGCCCACGACAGTAAGAAAGTCAGCGTGAATATTATCCTGGCTTTTGTCTGCTGGATACTGACATTTGCAAGTACATATGTGCTGTTCTCCGCTTTCGGGCTTCGAGTATCGTTCTTCGCGGTTATGATTGTAATTTCGCTCTCTATATTCCTGAGTTACTTCTTGTTCTTACCCGGAGGAGCAGGGGTTACCGAGCTGATGATGATTACTCTCTACCACTCATTTGGAATACCTTCCGCGATTGCCGCATCGGTCGCATTACTGGATCGGTTAATATTCTACATGTTCGCCATTGGCTTTGGCTACCTCTCTCTGCACTACCTGAACTACAAATACGGGAAGTATTAAAGCAAGGGCTATATTTTATATTGTAAATAAAAGTTAGAGGAATCGAGATAAAAAAATGACCAAATACAATATCAACTGGAACGTCACGCGTGAGTGCAACCTGGTATGCAAGCACTGCTATTACGAGGCGGGCACACGATTAGACGACGAACTGAGTACAGCAGAATCACGGAATCTAATTGATGACATAGTAACTGTCTTTGGTGCGGGCACGAACGTCACACTCGGCGGTGGCGAGCCTTTGATGCGAGAGGACTTGCTTGAACTCATTTCTTACGGTAAAGATAACGGTTTACGCATGGTGCTTGCATCAAACGGGATTTTGCTCACGGAATCAGTTGCGGCTCGGTTGAAGCGCTCGGGCATTGACGAGGTCGTAATACCTATTGACGGTACACAAGCGACACACGATGCGATACGAGGCAAAGGTGTATTTGAAAAAGCAGTGCAAGGTGCGCGAGCATGTACAGAAGCGGGAATGAGTCTGGTGGTTGACCCCTGTATAATGAAACAGAACGAATCAGAAACTGTCGATATTATAGATATAGCAGAGGGCTTGGGCGCGAGACAGTGCCGGTTCTTCCATTATATCGCGATGGGTCGTGGAACCGATAAGATACCGGATAGTGAACTCGCGATTGAGCAGTACGCAAAGAACCTGATGCTGTTATATGAAGAGCAGAATCGGCGCAAGGCACTCGAAATATGCACGACTCAGGCATGTCAGTACTGGGTGGTGCTGAAACGTAAGGCAGCAGCCGGGCTTTTCGTGCCTGAGTTCTTTTATGACGAGGTCCCCGGCTGTCGTGCTGGTATTGGTCTGCTTTCTATCAAACCGAATGGCGATGTGGTACCGTGCCCACTGCTGGATGTAAAAGCAGGTAATGTAAGAGAAACGAGTCTTCGTGCTGTACTTAATTCCGAGGTATTTGTCAAACTGAGGAGTCGTGCAGTGAAGGGTCAGTGTGCCGCGTGTGAACATAAAGAGCTATGCGGGGGTTGTCGTGTGAGGGCGTATCTGCATTGTGGCGATTATATGGCGGAAGATCCGCTTTGCAATGACTCCTTTTTTGAGGATGCGATAGAGTAGTGAAAACTCAATTAGGAAATACTTAACAACGGGAAAAAGAACGATTTATTCCAGCTCGTTCAAGCCGTAATAAAGCCGTTTCAACTTCTTCTTACCGCGTTCAAGCATGAAATTCGCCTTCGATACGACAAACTCAATGTAGGATGTCGGGCAGAGCATCTCGCCGTCTGCACCTAACGGGACATCCATCCGTTCCGTGCTCATTATCTCTACTACCACTTTAAAACCATCCGGTGAAATCGCCTTTATACCGCTATATTTGAAGCCCGATTCTATCGCTATCCGTAGCAACGCTTTTGCGCTATCTAAACCCAGACACGCCACGTGCAATATCGGTGATTGCGCTATTAACCATATCTCGTCACGTTCTGCGTTAAAAATCGCGTCCTGCACCTCGCCCGTCTCAACAAGTCGGTGCCACTTACCAATAAATTCTGCCTCGCGCTTCGCACCTATCTCGGGAATACAAAGCAGAGCGATCCTCCCAGAGCAACTGCTCGTTGTGAAGAACCGTTCGAGGTTGTTTAGCTTCTCTAATATCGCCTTCGCCTCTTCGTCCGCCCCCCTTATACGTAATCGCTCAAGTGCTCGCTTCTTCTGCGCTTCAAAAACAGGTACTGACATCTTACTTTTTACTACAATATCAGAAAAATACCGAAAGCTTTTTATAAAGGGTTTATAACATAGTTCAATACCTCATAAAGTAAAATCATGAGGTAACCCACACCAACGAAAAGATGATGGACATAGACACGGTATTTTTAGCGGTTGGATTGCTAATCGTAGTCACGATATTTTTGGCGTTGTACCGAGCCACGGTCGGGCCGGAGGTATTCAATCGTGTGGCGGCGATAAATGTGATAGGGACAAAAACGATCGTTCTTCTGGTACTTATTGGCTACATATTTGAAAGACCTCTGTTTTTTGACATTTCGCTTCTTTATGCACTCTTAAATTTCATTGGTACATTAGCATTCGCGAAATATTTAGAGCGAGGTGAAGTATGGTCGAGCTAATCGTAGTAATTGTGACGATATTACTAGCTGCGGGCGTATTCTTTATGCTCAGCGGCGCAATCGGGTTACTGAGATTGCCCGACTTTTACACACGGCTGCACGCCACAGGGAAGTGCGACACGCTTGGCGAGGTTCTTATAATCTTTGGTTTGTTGTTATACCATATTTTCGTTTACAGTCCAGGAGCCGAACTTTCGGTGCAACTTGTACCCGTGAAGCTCCTGTTCTTAATTTGCTTCATATTCCTCGCTAATCCAACGGCGACACACGCGATAATGAAAGCGGCTTATAATACCGGTGTGAAGCCTTGGAAGAAAGGGGATCCGCGGATGTGAAAAAGGCAGGAGTAAAAAAAAAGATGAGCGATAACTCAGGAAAGGCTTTTGGAATTGTCGTAACGTTTTGTGCTATGTTCCTATTCTGGCTTCTTTTATCTGGATATATTATAACACCGGAAGGTAAGCTTGATGTTTTACATGTCGGAGCAGGTCTAATCTGCAGCCTGATTGTTGCTTTAATCTCTCATGACCTACTGGTGACGGGGAAGGAGGGAAAGATTCTCTCGAAGTCCTTCAGGTTTTTTATATATCTCTGGTGGGAGTTATGGCAGATAATACTCGCGAACTTTGATGTTACATATCGTGTTCTGCACCCGAAGATGCCGATAGACCCGCTCATAATAGAATTCGAAACGCCATTGAGAAGCGACTTTGCCCTCGTTACCTTAGCTAATTCCATCACATTAACACCGGGAACAATAACGATAAATGTAGACCCCGCGAAGGGCAAGTTTCAGGTGCATGCAATCGCGCAAGCACCCGCGGATGCGCTCACTGTGGATAAGACGATGCAAAGTAAAGTAGCTAAAGTGTTTATGGAAGAGGGATAAAAAAACATATTCTTAAAAAGAAAAGAGGAGATAAATAAAAAAATGATATGGCAGCTTGATCTCGTACTGTTGTTTTTGGTTGTGATAATTGCTATTGTTGCGATAACCACTAGGGACCTCTTAAGTGCGATTATGCTGCTATGTGCTTATAGCTTCCTGATGGCTGTTGTCTGGGTGGAGATGCACTCGGTGGATGTTGCGTTTACAGAAGCTGCGGTCGGTGCCGGTGCAACCACAGCATTCTTAATCGCGGCTTTATCCCGGACGAAGAGGTGGGAAAAGAAATGAATCAGCTCTCGATAGCAGCACTCGTTTTTGTACTCTTTTTAGGCGGTCTTTTCGTTTATGTAGCTGAGGATATACCGGCATTTGGCGATCCTGATTCTGCCCCTAACAGGTATGTTAAATTGTTCGATATGGATGCCACGGGGTTAGTGGAGGATTTGGACCAGGGCGTTATCCCTGCGAGTTTAAATGCTAAAATAGAGGCGGTAGGGCTTCCGCTTCCTTCTGGAGTTGCGAAGCTAAAAGAAGGTGAATGGGAAGCCGTTATTATTCCTGAGGAGACGAAGCAGCATTTCTATCCGAAGGAGCAGAAATATTACTTTATTGCAAAGGAAGGTGATGAGTTGTGGGTTTACCGGTATTCGCTTTACATGAGGTTTGTAGAAGAAGGAGCGCATGAGACAGAAGTGCCGAACATGGTGACTTATATTCTTGCTGACTACAGAAGCTATGATACGCTTGGTGAAACCACCGTTATATTTACCGCGGGTGTAGCGGTTTTATTATTGTTGAGGAGGACGGGTAAAAGACCTGAATAGACGATGCCATCGAAAGATACAGATACAGGAACTGGTAAAGGCAGGAGTATTATTGTAGAGACTGTAACGAGGCTGATGGTACCGTTTATACAGTTGTTTGCGTTGTATGTGATCATACATGGCGCTGGCGGACCAGGAGGCGGATTCCAGGGCGGTGTTATATTCGCATCTTCTTTTGTTTTATATGTTGTCGCTTTTGGAATCGTAAAAGCAGGTAACAGATTCTCAGAGCGTGCAAATATCGTGCTTTTCAGTACTGGAGTATATCTCTACGCAGGTGTAGGGCTGTTATGTATACTCTTCAGCTATGGTGTTGCGCAGTTTCTCAACTACGGCTACATTCCTTTGACACACCATTTTGAAGAGAACCGGGCTCTGGGTATGGACCTTGTGGAAGTAGGAATCGGGATAACGGTAATGGCGGTAATCACGTCTATATTCTTTAACCTCGTGTGGAAGAGGGAAGAAGTAGGTGAAAGGGAGGGAGAAGATTAAAAATGATGGAATGGCTAATCGAAGAACTATTTGCGAAATACAATTACTGGATTTCCATTGTGCTTATGCTCATCGGGTTCTATACGATGATCGCGAAGGACAATCTGATAAAGAAGATCATTGGATTGAACATATTTCAAACCGCTATATTTCTATTCTACATATCGCTGGGTGATATAACCGGCGGAACCGAGCCAATCGTGAGTGAAGAGATGATAGCCCAGGGTTATGTTTACGTGAATCCATTACCGCATGTGCTTATCCTGACGGCGATAGTGGTTGGGGTCGCAACGACTGCAGTCGCTCTTGCCTTAGTCATATTGATGTATGAGGAGTACGGAACGATAGAAGAATCCGAGATAATAGAGCTGGAGAGAGAGCGCGGGGCGTAGTGGCACGCGGTAAATAGTGGCTACTTTGCATAACGCTTCCTAGGTATAAAGCAGTGTAGATATACATTTTTTGCACTATTGTGGTGGTGAGAAAAGCAGTATGAAAAAAGGAGGGAAATAAAAACCCGTGTTGATAGTTGAACATTTTCCTGTGCTTTTAATTGTAATATCCATGCTCGCCGCTTTTACCATTTTAATTGCCGGCTGGCGGAACAAGAAAACTTCCTTCTTCATCTCCTTCGCAACCATTCTCGTTCAATTCGTTATGTCTATTTTTATCCTGCGTCACGTTATGACCGTAGGGACCATATATTACTGGCTCGGTGGCTGGGCGCCGCCCTGGGGCATAGAATATGTCGTTGATGCGTTAAATGCTTATGTATTGGTCATACTTCTGTTTTTGAGCCTAATATGTGTCACGTATTCAAAGAGGAGTATAGAACACGAACTACCTGATAAGATTGTTTCTTTTTATGCCCTTTTTCAACTTCTCGTCACAGGGCTCTGTGGTGTAACAGTAACCGGCGATATATTCAACATGTATGTTTTTGTCGAGATATTTTCGCTTGCGGCGTATGCGTTAATCGCATCGAGAGGTAAAATAGCGTTGAAGGCGAGCTTTACTTACCTTGTATTGGGTGCACTCGGTGCTTGCTTCTTCTTGCTGGGGATAGGCTTTTTGTATTCGGTAACGGGTACGTTGAACATGCACGACCTGTCTATCTTATTGCCACCTTTATATGGTAACAGAGTAGTTCAGGCGGCTTTTGTATTCTTCACTGTTGGACTGTGCGTAAAAATGGCGCTCTTCCCGGTTCATACGTGGCTACCAGATGCCCATTCATTTGCACCTTCGGAGATAAGCGCAATGCTTTCCGGTATTATCATCGAGGTATCCACATACGCATTCATAAGGGTCTGTTTTTCTGTTTATAGTTTAGAGTTCATCACAGAATACGTGCCGATATTCGATTTCCTTTGTTTGGTAGCTGGGTTGGGCATAATTATAGGTTCTGTTCTTGCGATAGCGCAGTATAACCTGAAACGGATGCTTGCTTACTCCTCAGTTTCGCAGATGGGCTACATCATGCTTGCAGTTGGGCTTTCTGTTTCCACGCACCATGCACTTTGGGGTGGGCTTACTCCGGCATTGATGCACATACTCAACCACGCATTGATGAAGGGTTGTCTGTTCTTGGTTGCCGGTGCTTTTATCTATAAAGCGGAGTTATGGAATATCTCGGACTTACAAGGTTTGGCAAAGAAAATGCCATATACATGCGCTGCTTTTACGTTAGCGGCGATTTCTATGATTGGTGTGCCGCCGAGCGTGGGGTTCGTATCGAAGGTGTATATAATACTTGCATGTTTAGATGCAGGAGGTTGGAAAATCATATTCGTTGCGGTTCTGCTGCTCAGTACGCTGCTAAACCTCGTTTATTTCTGGCGTGTGATAGAAATGATGTATATGAAACGGGGAGAAGGAGAAGAGGGACATTCACACTCATCAAGTCCTGTAAAAGTAGATGATATACCGCTTAGTATGCTCATCCCGGTATTAACGCTCGCTATTCTCTGTATTATAGTCGGTATTGTCTGGCTCATGGAGATACCTGTAATTGGCTCATTCCCCATATTAGACCGTGTAAATGAGTTGTTTGGATTAGGGGTGTATGCACCATGATCGTGGAATCAATAAGTCCGTTATTAGCGATTTTATGCCCCGTAATTGGCTCTATTTTCGTTGCACTATTCGGCAAGTGGCCGAACCTAAGAGAGTGCTGGACGATGCTCGCGGCTATACTGCAGTGTCTGATTGTCTTTTCTATGGTACCGACTATTCTAGGGGGAAATATTATCAAATACACATTCTTTACTGCGTTTCCAAACGTTGATTTCGGGTTCAGTATAGATGCTTTTGGGCTTATCTTCGCGATTATTGCTTCTTTCTTATGGATTCTTGTCTCGTCTTATTCCATTGGCTATATGCGTGGATTGAATGAGCACGCGCAGACACGTTATTATTTCTTTTTCTGCTGGGCTATCTTCGGTGCTGTGGGCGTAGCATTTGCAGGGAACCTACTCACGATGTTTGTATTCTATGAAATTTTAACGGTCTCAACGTATCCGTTAGTGGCGCATGACCAGACGCCGGAAGCGCTATTCGCAGGTCGTAAATATGTAGCTTATCTGCTTACCTCCGGCTGTTTCTTCCTCGCGGCTGTGATTTTGACCTATCATTTTGCGGGAACGACAGATTTTACGAATGGCGGAATACCAAACCTCGCGGAGGCATCGCGGGGCGCATTGATGGCTTTATTTGCAATATCCCTGCTGGGATTCATGAAAGCGGCATGGATGCCTTTTCACTCGTGGCTTCCGACAGCAATGGCAGCACCTACACCTGTGAGTGCGCTTCTTCATGCGGTTGCGGTGGTAAAGGCGGGTGTATTTGGAATCGTCAGGGTGGTGTGCTACATATACGGAATAGATTTGATGAGTGACCTTGGGCTGGGGATAGTACTTGCTTCGATTGCTGCGTTCACGATGATAGTCGCTTCTCTTATGGCAATCGCACAAGACAACTTAAAAAAGAGACTTGCATATTCCACGATTAGCCAGTTGTCTTACATCCTCTTTGGCGTGGCGTTGTTGAATCCCATGGGTGTAGAAGGTGCAATGCTCCATATCCCTTTTCACGCGTTCATGAAGATCACGCTGTTCATGTGCGCCGGAGCGATAATAGTAGCCAGTGGTAAAACGAACATAAGCGAGATGAAGGGCTTAGGGAGAGTAATGCCGGTAACGATGGCTGCATTTACAATAGGCGCGCTAGGTATGAGTGGCATACCTCCGGTGTGTGGCTTTATAAGTAAATGGTATCTTGCTTTAGGTACGCTGGAGGCGCATTCTCTGGTTATGCTGGCAGTCCTTATGATAAGTTCTCTGCTGGATATCGTTTATTTCTTCCCGATAATATATACCGCTTTCTTCGATACCCCGGAAGGCGAGGAGTTTGGGAAATCCCGTATTAAAGAGGCATCTATTTTCATGCTCGTGCCTTTGGCCATGACGGCAATTTTCTCCATCATATTTTGCTTATTCCCGAATACATTCCATATAATGGATCTTGTAAAACTCGCAGTTGCAGGTTTGGGTGGAGGTGTGTGAAGTAGCGATGAAGATAACGATGAGGTTTTGGTTTTTGTTGCTTTATATATGTATTTTCGTAAGTGTTCTGGCAGGGATACTGGCTCAGTTGTATTTGCATATGCACCTATTCTTCTGGTGGGAGGAAATCCCCGTCTTTAGTGCTGTGTACGGTTTTGTTGGTTGCGTAATCATCATCGTTGCGTCAAAAGCACTTGGACATCGCTGGCTTCAGAAGGAGGAGGATTATTATGAGAAACGCTAAAAGAGATACGCTTTTACCGGGGGTGATAAGTAATGATTGAGTGGATCCACCCAGGTTTTATATACATATTCGGCGCTTTTTTAGTACCTTTTTTAAAGGGTAGGGAGAGACTAAAACAGGTATATGTCCTCTTACTGCCGATATTAGCATTTGTTACTCTTATATTAATGTCTAAGGGAGTACTCCTATCAGAGGGCAAAACATGGATAGTTACTTTCATGGGCTATGAGCTTATCCTTGGCAGAATAGATCTGCTGAGCATGGTTTTCGCATACGTGTTCGTGATCGCATCTTTTTGTATGTTCCTGTATTCGATACATATAAAAGAGGATTGGCAGCACATAGCTGCGTTAGTTTACATCGGAAGCACGCTTGGGGTAGTATTCGCAGGTGACCTCCTTACTTTGTTCTTCTTTTGGGAGATGATGGCATGTGCATCGCTGTTTATCGTTTGGTATGGCAAGACGAAATCGGCATCCAGTGCGGGATTTAGATATATCATGGTGCATTCTTTTGGCGGTGTATGTCTATTAGCCGGGGTTCTGATACACCTGCAAAATGGTGGTTCTCTTGCCTTCGACTCTTTTACCTGGGGCATAGGAAGCGAATATCTGGGTATATATCTAATTTTACTCGCGTTTCTTATAAATGTTGCGGTTCCACCTTTGGGTGCATGGCTGGCAGATGCCTATCCGGAAGCAAGCGTTACCGGCGCGGTATTTTTAACTGCATTCACCACAAAGAGCGCGATATACGTGCTGATACGGGGTTTCCCGGGTGTTGACATGCTGATCTGGTTAGGCGCGATAATGGCACTGTATGGGGTTGTCTTCGCGGTGCTTGAGAATGATATAAGAAGACTTCTCGCATACCATATCATTTCCCAGGTGGGTTACATGGTCTGCGGTGTGGGGATGGGTGTTTTCGGCACAGCAGCAGGTGAAATGGCGATTAACGGCTCCACAGCTCATGCGTTCTGTCATATTCTTTACAAGGCGGTGCTGTTTATGGGTATGGGTGCGGTGATCGAGGTAACGGGACGGAGAAAGCTAACAGAATTGGGCGGTATCTACAAATATATGCCCATTACTTTTTGGCTGTACATGATCGGCGCTTTCTCCATTTCAGGATTCCCGTTATTCAACGGATTCATAAGTAAGACTATGGTGGTCTATGCTTCCGGGATGTGGGGTTATTCGGCTATATGGTTGATGCTTGAACTCGCGTCAGTAGGAACATTCCTTCATACGGGTTTGAAGCTTCCGTGGGGTGTGTGGTTTGGGCGGGACACGCCCATCTGCGAGGCGAGAGAGCCGCCCAAGAATATGCTCGCTGCAATGGGTCTCACCGCATTTTTGTGCGTCTTGCTCGGGGTGTATCCGAAAATACTTTATAACATCTTGCCTTATCCCGTTCATTATGAACCTTATGGCGCGGGTCATGTGATAGCAATGTGTCAACTCCTCGTATTCACGTTTGTGGCGTTCTGGATGTTGAGAGACAAGCTTCATGGTACACCCACGATTACGCTTGATACCGATTGGTTCTATAGGCTACCGGGGAAGTGGGTAATACGGTTCTGCAAGGGACCGCTGATGGCCTTTGCAAGCTTCATTGATCGGAATGTAATGAAACTGGCAGGTTTTTTCGTTTGGTTCAGCAAGAATCCCGCGGCTGCTTTGAGAATAAAGGGTGAAGAGGCAAAGCTAAAGGCGAAGAAGCCGAGTATTACGCCTGAGAAGGCTGAGGCATATGAACGAGAGTTAGAGGCGATAAAGGAAAAGCAACCTATGAAAGCGCCAATGGTGCGATTTAACATAGGGACTGCAATGCTGCTGGTGCTTCTCTTAATCGCGGTATATTTGATCGCTATGCTTATACATGGGTGGCTTATAACCTAAAAGCACAACCTCGTGATGATTTCGAGCTATTAATTGCACAAAGCAGAGTGAAAATCGGAAAAAATGCGGTGCCTAAGAGTGATTTTGACTTTTGCACTTCAAAACGAAAAGTACTCATCTGCAACCAGATCTAAAAACGTGAAAAGGAACACATAATTAATCTATCTCACGGAACAAGCAATTTCCCTGCCGTACGGTGAGGAGCCATATTCTGTAACATTTCTGAACGGTTGTTATTTCCGATGAGCCGAAATATCCTTAGAAATAGAATCCCCTTGCACACTCCGGCTTCCTTGCCAACAGGTCTCGAATACTAACAATGCCCACGAACGCCCCATTTTCCACCACGGGCAGTCTCTTTATGCGCTTCTTCGCTAAGAGCTTGCACACTTCGTCTATTGATACTTCTGGCTCGATGGTAATCACAGGGAATGCCATTATTTCTTTTGCTTTCACCTCGCTTGCCTTCCGGTCCTTCAATAATATTTTCAATGCTAAGTCACGCTCTGTAATAATTCCTACGGGTTCACCCTCTTTTGTTATAGCTACACTTCCTATCCCAAAATCGTCCATATCATTCGCTATTTTCGTGACTGTCGTGTCCTCATCTTCCGTGATGATTGGATGTGTCATTATATCTTTAACTTGCATCTTCACGTTTTCTCCTCTTTTATCTCTTTTAAATAAAAAATAGGAGACTACCGAACTGACCCCCTGTTTACCTTTACTTGCTAAAGCACGCACTTCGGGATAAAATATTTTTACATACTCTGACTTCTTTGCCAACATGTTTCTAACACTTACAATACCAATGAGTGCATCGTTTTCAACCACCGGCAGCCTTTTCATGCCATTCTTTACTAAGAGTTCATATGCTTCTTCAACAGACGTTTCAGGCGCGATAGTAATCAGGGGGAAAGACATTATTTCTTGTGCTTTTACTTCGCTTGCCTTCCTACCCTTTAATAGCACTTTTAATGCTAAGTCGCGCTCGGTAATAATCCCTGCGGGTTTGCCTTCTTTTGTTATAACTACACTCCCTATCCCCAATTCTGCCATATCCCTCGCTATCTTAGTGACCAACGTGTCTTCATCTTCAGCGATGATTGGACGTGTCATTATCTCTCTAACTTGCATTAAATCCACTCGCTTATGCGGGTATTCCGTGCCCTCCAGAGGCTCTACCCCGTCACACACATAAAGAGCGAATTTTTGAAATATAGTCGTTCTCTTATGCCCGGTTTCAAAAAACTCCTCATCTGCCGCCAGGTCAAAATCAAGTTCATAATTTCCAGGATCCGGCGGTATGAACTCTAATATTGCCACGTTACCCTTGTGAGTTGCCGTGTATTTCCCCAAATATTGTTTACCTGTATAAGCTGTCGTGAAAAGTGAATTGAATTCCATAAATGATTTATCCTCGCGGAACAAGCAATTTCCATGTTTATCTGTGATTGATAACCTGTATTTGTTGAATTGAACGCCAAGAGCTGGCTCATAATCGTACCACTTTACCGTTTCACTAAACCGGAAGATGATCCCTATTCTGCACCATTTCTGTGGAGTGGTTATATCAAAAGAGCCGGATATTTTTATCCTTCCATTCTTTTTTTTACTACCCTCAAACCTTGCCACTTCCCTTCCCGAGGCTGTTTCCCGCTTAGGTTTCAAAAAGCCGTAAACAACCAAAAGCCCTATGATGATCGTAAACAATACACCCCTCCGCGAGTCCATAGTTTTCTCTATCCCCTGTATGTTGTTAGCTTTTATATTTGAATAGCTAAACAGATAAGTGTTTATTCACTCTAAGTTATATAACATTTTAATGTCGCCAAAAATAGAAACATTTATATGGCATAAGTATCAGGATTAACTAACGGGGACACTATTACTATTGTGATAAAAGGAGAAGCCGAAGACAATGTCTCAAAAAGGGGAGAAGAGAGGAGGAAAAAGGGATGGTAAGTAAATTTGTAGGTGGACTGAAATGTTTTTTGAAACGTCCTGTCGACTCGATGAGGATCATGATGAGTATGGATACTCGTGATCCGCAAGCAGTAGAAGCGATAAAAACGCATTGCCCTGGGATAGACGTGGAGAGTGTAGGTTTTTATGCCGGTATCTTCTTAGCGGTTGTATTCCTTGCTTTTTGTATACTGGCGTACGTGATGTCGCTGTTTTATGGTGCAGGTGGCATATAACGGATTTCGAGGGGTGTGATTACTGGAACTCTTGATTAGATCGTGCCCTCCTGGCGAAACAAATTCGAGATCTATGTTTGTATAACCTACGGGAACTCCCAGTAAATAGTTTACCCATTTTGATAAATATCCTAGACATAGATTTTACAGATTTTCACAGACGCTACTGTCCTGATGATTAAGTTTTTACGGGTTGAATCAAAGTTAAAACTACACTACTTTAAATCGGTGTTAATCACCGTTAATCTGCTTAAAAATCATTGGAAAATGATACAGTTCTGGTAAATTATTAGTTGTGAGTTCCCCAATCTTCTGGTCTACTCTTTTCGTACTGGTACGGTATAATCCTCATATGCCGTCACTAAATACTTCGCTAATAGTATTGATGTGCAATAAAAAATCACTAACATAACAAATCTTACATCCCGGAAGATCAATTCCAACGGCTGCGATACGTACGTTTCCTCCACTTCACCCATAATCGTGCATAAAAGTCCATACCACCTCAGCCCATAATAAAACACAGCATAGATGTTTATCGCACATATACCAAAGGCTACATGCTGGATGACCCTGGTCAAATCCGGCTTGTGTTTCACCTTCACGGACAAAGCACAGAGGTATCCGAAGAGGAACCAGCCGATTATGATAAGCGAAATACCCGAGAGTGTACTTTCCCAAAATGTAATATTGTTGTCTATGGTTATAGCCATCCGCCACGAAATCGCCGCTGCTATTATCACCACTAAAGTTAGTGCATGTGTCATCAGTCTGAATAAGGCTTCTTTTATACTCTTAGCATGTTGCTTTGGTCTTTCTTTGATTAGCAGTTTGTATTTTTCGTCCATACCTTTTAAATACCGAACCGAGCCAAGTGCTATGCAATAATACATTACGAAGATGACATATCTCAAATCACGATATATGAAATCCTTAGGCACGGAAACTTCTACATGCAGTAATCCCGACCATCTCAGCCCATAGTAAATCGAGATATAAACGTTTAGCACGAGAAGGCTAATGGCAATACCGCGATAAATCCTATTCGTCACCGGCCAGTCCGAAGGTTTCCAGGACATAGAACACATGTAAGCGAAAATGCCCCAGCCGATTATGAAAAGACTCAAACCAGAACACGCACTTTCAAAGAAAGTTATCTTTTTATCCGAGCTTATGATTGCTCGCCATAAGAATGCTATGCTCGTTATTACTATTAATACTCGTTCGTCTGTTAATGCACGGAATATGATTTCTCTCCTGTTCATCTTCACAATCCCGGATATTCAATAAGGAGAATAGTGAATAGCCAAACAGGGCACACCCTCTTGGCTATATTGTTACTCCGCCTCTGCTTTCTTAATCAAGAACTCACACTCTTCAGATGCCCTTTCCAGATACTTGGCTAACACGATTGTTGTGCAATAAAAGATTGCTAACACAAAATATCTTATATCCCTTAAGATGAAATCCAGCGGTGCTAAAACTTCTTCTGAACCGACAATGTATATTAATTTATACCACCTCATGCCGTAGTAAACGATAATATAGATGTTTACCGCTAATAGAGAAAAGGCAAAGCCTTGATATATCTTTGCAACTGTTGGTCTGGTTGTCCTTAACGATAATGAAAATATGTAACCTAAGAGAATCCAACCCAGCATGATCATCGCCATCCCCGAGCACATACTCTCCCAGAGAACTACCTGTCTGTCGAAACTTATGATTGCACGCCATAAGAATACCAGACCCAATATTATTATTACTGACCGTTCATCGGTTAGTATACTGAATATTGCTTCGCCCGTGCCCCCTTTTCGCTTCTCCGGCATATCCGCGGTTCTCAACAGGTAATTATCGTGCATCTTTTGTAGATGCCCTGTTGCCCAAATTATACCACAATACGCCAGCACCAACGTGGCGTATCTCACATCACGAAGGAGATAATCCCGCGGCACATAAACCTCTGTTTCACCCCATAATCTATACCATCTCATCCCATAGTAAATAAGAACATAAAAATTTAAGGCTAATGTGCTAATGGCAATTCCCTGAGCCAGCTTATTTGAGATTAGCCAGCTCGTCTCTCTCCGGGACAGAAGATAAAGGTAAAAGAAGATAAACCAGCCCAGTATGAGGAGAACAACACCAGAGCAAACGCTCTCCCAAAGCTCTACCTGTTTGTCAATGCTTATGAAAGTTCGCCATCCAATCGCCACAAGCGCAATCACGGCTAAAGTTTTCCAATCCATTATTAGCTCTTCAAGTTTTCCAGTCGTGCTCATTTTTATCTTTCCGCTCTTGTCTCTTCTACCTTTTAATACGCTTTGCTATATTCTTGAATACAAGAATGGTATATAAATACTTTTCGGTTTTTTACGGTTGCTACTTTTGCAATTAGTACTTATAGTATCCGCTAACCCCTGGAACTACTATTAATTACGTGATGACTGGCTGGTATACGTTAGAACGGGCAAATGAAGAAAAGGGGAACCAAAGGTTATGTCTTATAGATACCTTTAAACGATGAAACTAAAAACTACTTCCGCCGATTCAAGACGTAGATGCACACATAGTTGTCTTCTTGCGTTAATCAGCGTTAATCTGTGCCATTAACCAATTTTAGTTAGATGTTATACTTCCTTGTTCTTCTATTGTTGCATTAACAGGGGAATAACGGCGAATTAGAAGTATGAGGGACGATCATGTCTATACCGCCCGCTATTTCTTCTTGTATTCGGTGTAACTGCATTTACCGCATGAATACCGATCTTTATGCTCGCCTAAAAACACACCGGCACCGCACCGGGGGCACACCTTCCGCTTCCTTCGTAATTTCACTGCACCCTTTTCTTCTACCACTTCATAAAGCGTATGTATTGCTGCCATATCTTCTATTCTCCTTTTTCACTCTCTGCTGCGCCAAAATTCCGCTCTAGTATATGTTCATGCTCTATCGCTTTTAACCTATCTTCAGTTTCATATACCTTTGCATAGCCTACCGTTTCTCTTTTACCAAATTCCTGTTTCATCCAATCTATTACGAGCAGGTTGGAACCGCACCGAAGCTCTTTTATTAATACACTGCGTGCTGCTTCTCTACTTGGTGACGCACCTGTCTCTTTGCCTTCCCCTTTGTACTTTAACAGGAAAAACACTTCCGTCCTATTCAACACTTTGTTATCCCTCTTCTCCGAAATTTCTATCTCCATCTTTCTTTACCTCACTTTTAATGCGTACCGCCCTTCTTTATTTAGTTCCATCTTCTTCGCTATCTCTGAACCTTCAGCATCTACAATCACAACGTAACCGTTCCAATCTCTACTGATCGAATTAGAGCCGCATTTGCAGACCGTTTTTCCTTCTTCTATTATCCTATGACAATCCCTACATGCCCTATCCATGACTCTTTTTTATTTTTTTACAAAAAAGCGGTACTTTTAGCCAAACCTTCTTTTCCAAATAAAGGTTGTTAATATTGAGTTCAAAGAGCATGCTTCAGGATTAATATCTGCATGCTCACTCTGTCTTCCCCTCTGCCACCTTCAGCTCTTTCTCTCGCTCTTCTTCTATCCATTCTATCTTCCCCAGTCCTGGCTGCCGCATCGTCAAACCGATCTTACTATCTCCCGGGTCCTTCTCGTTCAACGAAATCGCAACTATTCTCGCTCGCACTTTGTCTCCTTCTCCTAACGTTCTATTAGTTTCCTTAGTATTGAGTTTTACCCCTTTTTCGTCATACGAGATATATTCGTCTGTGATCTGACTGATATGTAACAAACCGTCTAAAGGCCCTATCTCAACAAAAGCGCCAAATTCTACTATTTCTGCCACTTCCCCTTCTACTATCTCCTGCATCTTGGGTCTAAAGACGAGCACATCAAAGGTCGTTTCGTAATAAACGCCACCGTCTCCGATCATTATCCGCCCTTCTTCGGTCTTCACAACATCCAGTATCGCAAGGAACATCCCTACCGTTTTATCCATCCGCCCTTCCAGCTTATCCTGTAACATCTCCTTCACGACAAGCCGCTGATCGCCACCCAATCTCTCTGGCGGTACCCTTACTACATCAATCGCTCTTATTTTTACGTACATCTATTTGCTTTTCCACCTCTGCTACATGTAACCTCGTGGATAGTATAGCATCAGGGTTCAACGAAATCGAGTCTATCCCACATTCGACCAAGAACTCAGCGAATTCCGGGAAATCACTCGGTGCCTGTCCACAAATCCCAATCTTCCTCCTTGGTTCATGTTTATGCGCTACATCTATAACATGTTTCACCAGCCTCTTCACTGCCTCGTTCCTTTCGTCAAATATGTGTGCTACCAGGTCAGAATCACGGTCCAATCCCAGTGTTAATTGCGTTAAATCATTCGACCCTATGCTGAACCCGTCAAACACCTTCGCAAACTCATCTGCCAGAATCACATTTGATGGGATTTCGCACATCACGTACACTTCCAGCCCATTTTCGCCTTGTTTCAATCCGAACGCCTCCATCGTTTCTATTACCTTTTTACCCTCTTCCGGCGTTCTGCAAAACGGGACCATCACCCTTATGTTCGTCAATCCCATCTCGTTTCTAACCTTCTTTATCGCCTTGCATTCTAACCTAAATGCCGGCTTGAATTTCTCGTCGTAATATCGTGATGCACCCCTCCAACCGATCATCGGGTTACTTTCTTCAGGTTCGTATAGATACCCACCTATTAAATTCGCATATTCATTTGTCTTGAAGTCTGACAACCGCACAATTACTTCGTTTGGATAAAAGCCCGCTGCGATTCGTCCTATGCCCATTGCCAGATTGTCAATGAAGAATTCCACTTTGTCCGTGTACGCGGTACTTCTTGCATCTATCTCTTTTATTACCTTCGCTATCTTCCGGTCATTCCCCGCTCTTTTCTTTAAATTATCGTATTCTATCAGAGCCAGCGGGTGGATGCCGATATAAGAATTGATTATAAATTCTTCACGGGCTAAACCCACGCCATCATTTGGAATTTGCCCCTGGAAAAAGGCATTCTCCGGGACCCCGGCATTCATCATTATCCGGGTGCGAGGTCTCGGCACTTTATCCAATGCCACTTTATCTAACCGGTAGTTCAATTTGCTCTCATATACTCGCCCTATACCCTCTGAACAATCTACTGTAACTCCTTTCACACTCTTTAACGCTCGTGTTCCATTTACAGTGCCAATTACGCAGGGGATACCCAGTTCACGAGAGATGATAGCAGCATGGCAGGTTCTTCCTCCTCTGTTAGTAACAAGCGCAGCCGCTATTTTCATTATCGGTTCCCAGTCAGGATCCGTCATCTCAGTAACCAGCACCTGCCCAGGCTTGAATTCATGTATTGCCTTCGCGTTTTCTATTACATTTACTTCTCCATACCCGATTTTCGAACCAACCGCCTCGCCTTCTACTAACAGCCAACCTTCTTCTTTTAGTAAATCCCTGTCTTCCTCAAGCACATAAGTCTCGAGCACTGCAATGTCCTTCTGCGAATGCACCGTTTCCGGCCTCGCCTGGACTATGAAAAGTTTATTGGTCATACCATCTTTTGCCCATTCGATGTCCATTGGCCTACCATAATGCTCTTCTATAATGCACGTCCAGTTCGCGAGTGTAAGCACTTCTTCATCCGTCAGCACGAACTGTTTCTGCTCTTCGGACGTAACTTTTCTTTGTTTCGTGCCCGTACCTTTTTCATTATAAACCATTTTCTTCCGCTTTGGGCCTACTTTCTTACCCACGAGCGGCTTAAAACCTTCCCGTAATGTCGGCTTAAAGACATAAAACTGGTCTGGATTTACGATACCTTGCACAACGTTCTCGCCTAAACCGTACGCACCTGTGATGTAAACAACATCTTTGAACCCGGATTCGGTATCTATGGAAAACGTGACCCCGGAAGATGCTAAATCCGAACGAACCATCTTTTGCACGCCAACAGAAAGATATACACTGAGATGATCAAACCCTTTGTCCACGCGATAGGAAATCGCTCTGTTTGTGAATAGAGAAGCAAAACATTCCATCACTTTCTCCATCAGTTCATCCTCACCTCTTACGTTTAAATACGTCTCTTGTTGACCTGCGAAACTCGCGGTCGGTAGGTCTTCCGCAGTTGCACTGCTTCTTACCGCCACGTCCACATTTTCGCCATATCTCTGCTCCATCTCTTTATAAGCGGCTCTTATCTCGTCCTCCAAATCACGAGGACACGAGGCATTCCTTATCAACCGCCTTATTTTGTTACCTCGTTTAGATAGGTTCTCCATGTCGTGTGTATCCAAATCCGCCAGCGTTTCTTTGATTTTTTCGCCTATACCTGCTTCTTGTAACAGATACTTATATGCTTCGGCTGTGGTGGCAAATCCGGAAGGAACGTCCACACCCTTTGGTTGCAGGTTCTTTATCATCTCACCGAGGGAAGCATTTTTGCCTCCAACCAGTGCTACATCATCTTTTCCAACTTCATCAAACCATTTTACGTACTTCATAATCTGCTCTCCATTATTTACAATCTACGAAAAAGCTCAAATATACTTTTCATTTTAGTTATATAAAAAGCAACATTCATGATCCCGTTGGACAACCCATGAGTATGAAACTGTATTCCCATACCAAAGAACAGAAACAAAGAATCCCGGTCATGCACAACTGCACTCATCCATGAATGAACAACGCGGCAACGCAGAACGTTATAGTCAAAGCGTACATCGCCAGCACCGCTTGCTTCTCTGTCATTCGGTAATAGTATGGCAGCACCCATTTTAGTGTCAAACGATTCGGGACTTTTAACGTTCCATCCGCTAGTACTTCTCCAAACTTCACGGTCCGCCAGCGCCACTCATGCAGGTGAAGCCGGTGCATCAGTCTCCAGTAAGCATACATCAAGAAATTGACCGTGTGCGGTATTAACATGACGAATCCAGAAACTAAAAACCCGGATACCACGATTATAGCACCGATAGCAGCACCTATGGATAACGCGCCTATGTTACCCCACAATATTTTAGCGGGATAGAAGTTATACCAGAGGAAGCAAAAAATTGCGCCGAGCAGACAACTAAGTATAAATACGCAGTCGTAACACCCCTCTAAAACCATTTTAAGCAGCAGGAATGCAATTATAATCGCCGATAGCCCCGGATGCTAGCCCATTGAATCCCGAGTGCATATTAGCAAGATTCGCAGTTACCAGCACGTATATCGGGATAATTAGGAATAGATAGAGAACGCCGAAGTCCATGTACCCCACGAACGGTACCAGGACCATCGTGGATGTTATCTCGAATATCAACCGATAAGAGAAGAAGAAGAGTATGAATATCTTCACGGGTCTGCCGACATCTAAGAAATCATCTACCAGTCCAAAAGCCGCAAATAGTCCTGCCACGATTAATATTGCCCAATCTGCTCCTGTCAGATGAATTGGCACTGAAATAGGACCCGGTAGATGCGCTAATAGTGATACGATGCCAAATATTAAGAAGACCGCGCCTATAATCACAATGCCGCCTCGTGTCGGGATTTCCCGTAAATCATTCTTGTACTGGTCAACAGCTACAACGCCTTTCCGCACTAACCTCCTTATTACTGACGGTAGCAGGACCATAACCGCCGAGAAGGACACTAATATCATGGCGGCAATTAACCCAATTTCATGTATCTGCATATCTATTATCGTTCCTGTTCACATAAATGTTTCGTTTATAGTTATTTGTTTTTGATGCGTCTCTTTCGTCACAGTACAGATAAAAGCACCATTAAAAGCGTGAGTACACCCAGCGAAATACAAAAGCACGCGAAATTTACCCGTTTCGCGAAGCGCAGGAGAATGCTCATCGTCAAATACCCGAGTATGAGTGCGGACAGAATCATGATAACGGCATCGCCAATTGAAACACTCGTGTGATGCTCCTGACATCGAACAGTATGATAGCACCGAGCACAGTAGGCACGCTCATGAGAAATGAAAGCTTCAATGCGAGTTCTTGTTTGATGCCGCACATCAGTAGAACGGTAATGGTCGTGCCAGATCTGGAGATTCCGGGTATAATTGAGAAGCCCTGTGCAAGCCCTGCAAAGACCATGTCCCTTGTCGTTATCTCATCGAGAGTCCGGTAGCTGTTGCCCATGCGCTTTTGAACGCCGAGCATGATTCCCGTTAATATCAACATGACACCGATTAAAATATTGGCTACTTCTCCGGTTGCCAGCAAGTCCTTGATGAAGATTAGAAGCGGAACTGCGGTAATTGCTGTTGATAGCGTTGCGACAATGATAACTTTCAATAGCTTCGAGTCAAGGTTCAGCATCGCCACGAAATCGTGTCGGAATTTGATAAGAACTGCAATCATTGTTCCAATATGGAGGAAGATAGCAACGGTTATGGCTTCCGCGGGGTCTATCTGCATAAAATTCAGCATGACAAGCATTGTCTGCCCTTCACTGCTAATTGGGAGCCATTCGAGGATCCCCTGGAGCACGCCAAGAATGGTGGATTCTATGGGGTTCATGTGTTTGTTTATCCTTAGCTATCCCGCTATAAATAACCATCACCTGCTTTATGGACAGGAAACAATCAATGGCACCGTTCCCGCTCTTTTACCCGCCTTAATATGCGCTTCGTGGTCGCCACAGATGAGCAACAAACCGTCCCTTTCACGAACTGCATTTGCTAGTTCTTTGATATTACCGTCCGTAACTTTTGCGGCAACACGTAAATCCAGGCCTCTATGTGCAAACCTGTCAATTGCACGGAGGTGCGAGAACACCAGCTTTACATCTCGTTTCTGCAATACCGCGATTGTATGTGCCTTTATTAACTCGTCATATTCTATTATGTCTTCACGGTCATCAACTGCAAATACATAGCTTATTCTATCAATAAGTGGCTTTGCACCGCCTGTTTCGATTACCATAGCAGTCTTCTTTCCCGCGTCTTCGAGTATCTCCAATATGGATTTTATCTTCGATTTGCCCACGTCGTTATCTGTAAAGATGCCGTGAGCCTCAGGTTCCAAGCCCGTGAGGATAGAACCGATTGCAGGTGTTGTATGATTGCTTACCGTTTCACACTCAAGCAGAAGCCCTTCTTGTTCGACAAGCTCGTGTACACCCCGTAAATCATCTGCAAAGTCGGAATAAAGCGGATTATCAAGGCTATCAACCACCAATAATAGTACTACCGAAGGAATAGGATAGCGTGCCCGAACGAATTTGCGTATTTGCTCGACTGGGTGGGCGGGCGAACTCAGCCGGACATTGAAATATTCGGCTAATGTAGGAGCTATTTGCAATAAAGAATTCATAAGGGAAACTGTTTTTGCAATTCTCGATGTGTGAACTCCTTTGCGTCTGCACCTACGTACCGAGCCACTACCTGCCCCGTGCCGAGAAGCAGATATTTGTAGATAATCAGGCCCTCCAGTCCAACAGGCCCTCTTGCATGCACTTTGTACGTGCTTATACCCACTTCGGCGCCCTTGCCGTATCGGAACCCGTCACTGAACCGCGTGGAGGCGTTGTGCATTACAGATGAAGAATCCACGAACCGCAAGAATTTCAGTGCTGTAGCTTTGTTCGATGTGACGATAGCGTCGGTATGCCCTGACCCATACTGGTTGATGTGGTCAATAGCAGCGTCAACGCCGTCAACCACTTTGATGGAGATAATTAAATCGTTGTATTCCGAGCGCCAATCTTCTTCTGATGCTGGTTTTAACTGTTCCGTGCTGCGTAAAACCTCCAGCGTTTTCGGACAGCCCCGGAGTTCCACGCCTGCATTTTGATACTTCTCTGCGATCCGTGGTAGAAAATCCGCGGCAATTGTGGAATCCACAAGCAGTGTCTCCACAGCATTGCACACCGCAGGGTATTGAACTTTGGAATCGTAACTTACCGCCTCCGCCATCTCCAGGTCAGAATCACGGTCCACATAGACATGGCATACACCTTCGGAATGCCCTAAAACCATGATATTTGTATTAGCCTGTATATATTTAACAAATTGTTCGCTGCCTCGCGGCACTAAAAGGTCTATATAATCATTCAGTTTCAACATCGCGTTTACGTCCTCTCTCGTTTCGAGTAGTTGAATCCAACCCGCAGGTATTTCACCGCCTACCGATGCTTCTACCACTACCGTAAATAACGCAGCATTTGAATTGTGCGCTTCCGAACCACCTTTTAGTAGTACGGCATTGCCGGTCTTGAGGCAGAGAGCAGCGATTTGAACCAGGACGTCGGGTCTCGATTCGAATATCGCACCGATTACACCTATGGGACATGAAACCTGAAAGAGCTCTAAGCTTTTATCTAACTCGAGTGCCAACTGAGTCCTTCCAACCGGGTCTTCTAATTCTGCAACGTCCTTCACACTCGTTACTATCTCGTCTATCTTGACGTTATCTAATTTTAATCGGTCGAGTAATGCCTTTGACATCTTGCCTTCTCGTGTTAACTTTGATGCTGCTTCGAGGTCCTTTTCGTTGGCTGCAAGTATGCGGCCCCGATCTTCATCAATCGCAGCGGCAATTCTGAGCAAGGCATTGTCCTTCTCCTCGGTTGACGCATTAGCCAATTTAAGCGCTGCGCTCTTTGCAATACTCGCCTTTTCTACTATACTCCCGCCTACTCCTTTCATTTTTATCGCCCTAAATCTGCGCTGTGCTAGTTAAATTATGTTGGTGATTGGTTATTAATAACTTCAAATAGCAGTTAGTTTTTTTACATATGAATAGTACCCGCCGCCGGTATTATGAGATGACTTTTTGGTGCATTACCCTAACTATTAGGACACATCGGCACAGATAAAAGAAATAAAATGGGGAAAGAAATAGCCGCATTCGATTACGAAGAGGAAAGAGAGAAGTTCAAATGGGATATTCCTGAAGACTATAATTTTGTTGATGTTATTAGAAGATGGGCAGACGATAGAACAAAGTTGATGGCAATTACTGAGCATCCCGACGGGAAGGTTGAGAGAGCAGCATACTGGGAAGTATGGGACAATGCCATGAGATTTGGAAATGTCTTGAGGGATTCAGGCATCCACAAAGGTGATCGGGTTTTGGTAATACTTCCGAGAGGGATGGATGTTTATGCTGCAAGCATCGGTATCTGGGCAATAGGCGGCGTTGTTGTTCCTGGTACAATAATGCTCAGAAGAGCAGATATAGAATATAGAATTTTAGATGCCGGGGTCAAAGCTCTAATTACAAGTGATTCAGCAGTTGCTAACGAGGTAGATGCGATAAAAGATAAAATTTCAATCGACAGCCTTTTCTTTTCAGGTCAGAGAGAGGGCTGGTGGGACTTCCAGCAGGAAGTTAATTCGGCATCAAGAACTCTAACGCTTGAAAAAATCAAAGCAAATGATCCTTTAGCCGTCAACTACACCTCAGGGACTACGGGCGCACCAAAAGGAGTGTTACACACCCATTCATTGATGTACTGTTTCGATAGGCTGAATAGATATTACTGGTGGGCTACACAATCAGACGAGCTCTGCTGGGCGACAACAGAACCCGGATGGGTTAAATGGTATTGGGCGCCGTATGGGGCTATTTTAAATGCCGGTGCTACAAACTTCCATTACAGAGGCAGATTTGAACCAGAAAAATGGTTTGAGCTGCTTGATAGATGGAGGATAAACAGGGCATGTATGACTCCAACGGAACTCAGGGCTATGGCAACAGTTGATGATGCAGACAAAAGATACGATTTGAATGACTTGAAGGTCATTTTAACTGCTGGAGAGCCCTGCACACCCGGCGTTATTAGATTCTTCAGCGAGAAGTTTGGATTATCTGTTAGAGACGGTTATGGCCAAACAGAAACCTGTGTTGTTGCCTGCAATCTACCAGGAATGGAGATAAAGCCAGGGTCGATGGGCAGGTTTACACCGGGGGTTGAGGGGGCAATTGTGAATCCTGAAACAGGAGAACGAGTGCCAGTAGGCGAGACGGGAATGATTGGTGTTGCTAATGATCATCCGATGCTGTTCACAGGATACCATAATAAATCAGAAAAAACTGCTGAATGCTTTGTTGGCAACTGGTATTTAACTGGAGACCTCGCAATGATGGATGAGGCGGGATACATATGGTTTGACTCAAGGGCTGATGACATCTGTATAAGTTCAGGATACAGAATCGGTCCATTTGAGGTTGAAAGTGCAGTTGATTCGCATGAGGCAGTGCTTGAATGTGCGATGATTCCAAGTCCTGACCCCGTAAGAGGAGAGATTGTTAAGGTTTTTGTTGTCTTAAAGGGGGGGCACAAACCATCAGAAAAACTTATCACGGATATTCAGCAGCATGTCAAACGGATAACTGCACCATATAAGTATCCAAGAGAGATTGAATTTGTTAAAGAGCTCCCAAAAACTATTAGTGGTAAAATTAAGCGTAAAGAGCTCAGAACCATGGAGTTTGAGCGAAAGAGAGATGTGATTGAAAAGCTTAAAGAGAAAGGGTTATGGCTGAGGGGGGATTAGAGCACCCCTCGCGACCACACCCAACTGAAGAGGCCATCCTACAATTCAAAATCCCAACAAAAAGAAGCCAAAATAGGGCTTTATATCGGAAAATAAGCATTCCGTTTCGCAAAATATCTGATTATGGGACAAGCTCTGAAGACGGGGGCATCCGTTGATTGTAACTTAAACTATTGAAACCAAGAGTCTTTCTACAATGCTGATGAATTTTCCTATGTCTGCATCTCCTATCTCACCTATAGCTTTGCCATGAATTACATCATTTCGTAATTTTCTCATTTTTTTTAGGACTTCTAATTCATCACGTTCGAGTTTAATTTTATTTTTATCCAGTTCATTCTGGATTGTCACCATAAGAGGGGGATTGTTCAATTGTTCAATTTTTGCTTCAATTATTTTTAATTGTTCATTATTTAGATTGTATATGTTTAGCTGATTGTCAGATTCTCTGATTACATATTCCATTTCTCCATCCCAAATCTTCCATTCGTTGTTAGCTACTGTCAGAATTTTCACATCGTCAGACAACGGGTACTCTTTGTCCTTAAAAACCTTTCTCAAATCTTCGGAAATCTTATTAGTTTCAAGGTCTGTTTTAAAATTTGGGCGTATACTAAACAAATACTTTGTATATAATTCCACTATCTTTCTCATTATTTCCTCTCTATCACTTTTATTAAACTTCTTTTCAAGTTTTGATTCTGATAAAATAAATTCTAAAGCAGTCCAAAGATAGAGTAATTTGTCCAATGAGTTGTTACTATTTATAGCAAGGCTTAACCAATGCAGAGATGATACAATACGCAACTCTTTTTTTGACATTTCTTGTTGCGATTTTGAAAGCATGTGTTTGAACTTTTTATATATCCCCGCAAAATATTCCTCTGGATCATATTGAAAAACTAATGGATGACCAATTTTAACATTTAAGTCATAAATATATGCACTCTTAGTATTATTTTCTCTGCAATATATTTGAGTGGTTAGTTCAAAACGCGAGTTTTGTTTCTGAAAATTAAACGAAAGAGGATTTAGGTATGTATTTCGTTGATAACAGGGGAAAGAAATGTCCACTCTTAATCTAATCCAATCCACAATTTGTGAGATTTTACTGTAGCCTATTTGAATTGCCTTTAAAAAAGAAGTGGCTTCTACAACTGTTTTGGCCCTAACATTATTTTTATCCCATTTTGCGTTACGTTTACCTGTATCACTACTTTCAATAATTTTATCATCATCATTATGTTCTGAATAAAAAAAAGTCACATCGCCAATCGTAAAGGTATTGGGTATTTTAAGATTTAAGAGAGGACAAATTATCGTAAAAAGTCTCTTTTTAAAGTTAGGCTTTGGACCAGAATGGAAGTTTGATTTTATGCCCGCCGATTCTGTAATGAAATTTAGTGCTTCAACCCCGTTAAAATTTATGAATTCCGCATCAAGTTTTTGAATATGTAGTGAGGCAGGCCCTCCTCGACAAATAAACCTTGCTGTATCAGCGCCGTATAGGACTTCGTATACATGACCAGCAAAAACAACTTCACTTAAATCAAAATCTTTGACTATTGTAGGGTCTCTAAAATCCAAATCTTTGAAATGATTGTTTTTTGATATTTTAATGTCAAAATTCGCTTCTCCTAATGGTTGTCCTGGCCCAGCTTTTATTAGATGAAACAAAAAAGGCTCTATCAATTTTCTACTACCAATACGGATTTCATAGTTCTTATTCGGGGGTTCTCCCATTCTAGATCGTTTTTCAACTTCTTTATTATACGCGTCCAAATCTTCAACATACAAAAAGACAGGATTTCCATAGCTATCTTCAGAACGTTTAAAATGGAAAGAAAAATTCATAAACTCATCATCATTTTCTACTGCTATTATCTTCTTCTCCCTTCCGTGTACTAACAATATCTCAACTTTCTCCACTTGTTTTTTGACAGAAAGAGAGATTGAATGAATCTTATAACCCTCTCTAATTAGATTTTTGAGTTTTTGAACATTTTCACTTGGCATTCTATTTCTTCCAACTCCTACCTACTTATTTTGAAAAAGTCACTATACCCCATACTTAAGAGGCTGTCCCACAATTGGTTTTGCCACCAAAAACATTCCTTCTTTTTTGATTTAGAGCATTATCTGCCTTTCTTTTCCGGCCGATTTTGAATTGTGGGACAGCCTCTTAAGTACGGAGCCTGCCTGATATTATTTGGCATAATTGTACATAAAAGCTTTTCGTTTTTTTTTTTCTCAACAGTTTTCCTCATCACCATACCATTGCATGGCTTCTGTTTGCGAATCGTTGTGTTTTGCTATACGAACCCAGGCGCTGATGAAAACAGCGACCAGCGTCTATAACCCATGCATTTCTTCAGCCGCTGTAGGGCGAGGTCAACGGCGGCTTCCCGAGGCAGTATCCCTTTGGTTGCCGCATCCTCCAGCACCAGCCGGGTATTGCGACACACTTTCTCCTCGATAGCTTGAAATGCTGCCGACTGGCCGGCTCCTTGATACTCCATAGCCGCGCAGATCACTCCACCCGCATTGGCGATGAAATCGGGAACACAGATCACTCCTTTTTCGTGAAGGTATTTTTCCGCACCGTAGGTGATGGGAATGTTGGCACCTTCGATCACCAGCTTGGCTTTCAGGCGGTGCACGTTATTCTCGTCTATAACATCGGGCCGCGCCGCGGGAATCCAGATTTCGCACTCGATGTCAATCACTGCGTCACGGTCGAGCTTCTTTCCGTCCGGATAATCAGCCACACTCTTGCCTGCCTTCTTCAGTTCGATCAATGCCACTACATCAAGCCCCTGGGGATTGTAGATCGAGCCACGGGAATCCGCTACACCCACCAGCATGGCTCCCTTTCCCGTGAGGAAGCGAGCGACGTGTTTGCCCACGGCACCAAAGCCCTGGACTACGACCCGAGCACCTTCCAAGTCGAAGTCACAGTACTCGAGCGCGACCTCTGTGACGTGGCTGAGGCCCCACCCAGTCGCCCCGATCTCGTCGAGGGGGATTCCACCGAAGTCGCTGGGCAATCCCACTACCCTACCGATCTCATCCTTCACCCAGGCCATGCATTCCTCATCGGTGCCCATGTCCGGAGCGAATATATACTCTTGATTTTCTCGCAATGCGCTTGCAAAAGCCCGAATCTGTGTCTCTTTTTCTTTTTTTGGCATCTTTGGATCGCCATAGATCACTGACTTGCCACCGCCGTGAGGCAGATCGGCAGCGGCGTTCTTCAATGTCATGGCACGTGCCAGCCGGAAGCACTCCCCCGTACTCACATCAGGAGCCATGCGCAATCCGCCGATCGCCGGTCCTCTTGCCACGTTGTCCACTACCAGAACTGCCTTCAGCCCCACTGAAGGCTCATAAACGTGAATAATCTTGGTCGGCCCTAACTCATCCGCAAATCTAAAGACATCTTCCATCAAACTATTCCCCCGCATCTAAAATCCTCTTACGTTCTTATATATTGAAATGCTTTCCATGAGTTTAATCCTTTGGAAAGCATGAACTTATTATAGATAGAGCATACAATGGAGAGATTAATGAGGTAATGTAGAATTAAAGGAAGGAAAATAAAGGAGA
>Ga0255453_1006_pt1 | contig 33483 bp, 25 predicted proteins | sample ANMaggQLBNCT01G4_FD_182628 | JGI IMG/M metagenome (GOLD analysis project Ga0255453, IMG submission 182628) | Sediment cell enrichment communities from methane seep in Santa Monica Basin, California, United Staets - ANME aggregate JGI... | ecosystem: Environmental > Aquatic > Marine > Cold seeps >...
AGCAGGTGCTCCTTCGCATACAACCGTGCTAATGTTGATGATATTGATATACTTCTGGAAGCGTAATGAATACTGTGAACTCACCTTTGCTTGCAAGATTTAGAGTCTCTGGTTTTATGGTCACATTTGCAGGTATGACGTGTACTTCTCTTTTGATCTTCTCTTTTATTTTACTCTGGAAATCAGTATAATTAGTTGCTTCCATGTAAAACCCGGATTCGTTCCACCATGGTTGTGGATAAGTTAAGTTATGCAAGAAATCTCTGTTATATGGTTGCGCAGGCGGGTTGGCTTCTTCAATAACATCAACACCGAGAACATTCACCGCGTCAAAGTAGCCTTTCGTCATTGCATCATCCCTCGCATCATATGTTGCATTTACGGCTGCTTGGGGAACCTGCTCGGGTAGGCCACGTATATTATTTGGTCGCCCATCTGTGGCTATATCTATTATTTGTCTGGCATCTGGACTGGTAACCCCGCTTTCGATATAATCCGTTAAGGTACTATTTGCTAATGTGAAAGCATCTGCCATGGGGGTATGATCCTTGGGCTGTGGCATAGACAATATCGTTTGCGCGGTGGCATCAGCATCGGTCTGGTTTGTGATTGTAGTGAAGGGGCACTTCCACATTAGTGTAATCAGGTGGCCAATACCCGAACATAATTACACAAACCGCGATAGTTCCTGTTTGTGGAATTACCGATGAGTCAGATATAGCATCTGCATATCCTTCCAATTGTAGGGAATAGTTCTCAGGGGTAATGCTATTGGACCCATCTACTAAAAGGAACAAGTCCACTTTTTCTGCTGTGGTCGCAGGAGTGCAAACTGCTAAAAATACTAAAATCGTTGTAACAAATATCCCGATCCCTTTATGCTCATTATTCATTTTTCTCCTCCATTCTTGTTTAAGCTTTTTTTGAAAAAGTATTTATAAAGCGCCCCTCCTCGGCGCTCCCATCCCTGATGAGTGAATGAGCGTTATTAACCAGCGCAATGAGGGCAATAGATACCGTTTTCCTTTTTAGTTCGCTCTTCTTCATTTTTGCCGGCCTCCTTCAGATCCATGTAAATTAAACCATGCATCTTTTATAACACTTATGTCATATCTTTCGGGCACAATTCTTAAACACATTTCCGATTTTTTCCCGCTATGTTACCCAGTTAGATAACACTAAATAGTCATCAGTAAGTGGAGCTAAATATCTGCAAGACACGGGTAGAGGGACTAAAGAAAGGGGGACGCAAAAATTCACAGAATGTGCGGGTTCTCGAAGTAACTGTGCCCTTTTGGGAAGCTTTGAAGTAAACACATCTTTTTAGAAAAGCGAGGATGCTTGGGGCTAAATTTTAGATGACCAAGAGAGGGGACAGAGGGAAGGAGTAGGAAAAACCTTTCTTTACATCAAACCTTGCATTTCCGTATCCGCAAAATATCCTCCAATCCGATGATAATCAAAATAGCCACAAACTTACGTGTTTCTCCAACCTCAATCCTCTCACAATCCTCAGAAAATCCAATCACAATATCTTCCGCTTCGCTCTCTCTCGTAAGCCAACATCTTATCCGATATATTTTTAAAAACCTTTATGACACCACAGGGACACCCAAGAACATGAAAATATAAAGTAGTTTCATGCCAATATTAAAAGCATAAAACTAGATAAAATCGTAGATAAGTATAAGGAGCAGGGTATAATCGGCGAATAGCAAAAAATAGCAAACCTTAGAAAGACAGGGTAATATAAAAAGCTAATAAAAAACAGTGTGATTAAAGATGAGCGGAATGCAAGATTTGTTGAAAGAGTCGGGATATTCGGATAAAGCCATTGAGTACTATCTGAACAAAGTGAATGTCGGAGAGCTAAGCGAGCCAGATGCTCATGCGATATATACGGGACCCTGTGGCGATACGATGGCGATTTTCTTGAATGTAGAAGATGGCGTGATAAAAGAAGCGAAGTTCCAGGCGATAGGCTGTGCAGGTGCTTTTTCGTCTGGCTCTGCCCTTACAGAAATGATCATTGGGATGACATTAGAAGAGGCAGAGAAGATAGATGAAGATAAAATAATAGAATCCCTGGGCGGTATACCAAAGCAGAAGGTACATTGCACGTGTTTATCTAAAAGGACGTTGCAAAAAGCGATTAAGAATTATAAAGAAAAGGAGAAAACATAAAAATGGAAGAAAAAGAGAAGAAGAAAGACCTGTTGGATAAAGGCGCAATTGTCCAACGGGATTATGAAACGTATGCGATTGCGCCGCATATACCGGGCGGGATTTGCGAACCCGGTACGCTACGGAAAATAGCAGATGTTGCGGAGAAATACAATGCTGCTGCGTTAAAATTGACCTCAGCGCAAAGGATAGCAATTGTGGGTATAGCAGAGAGCGATATAGAAGCTGCCTGGCACGACCTCGATATGCCGCCGGGTGCTGCTATCGGGTTATGTATCAGAAGCGTAAAAATCTGTCCGGGAACAACGTTCTGTAAAAGGGGCAAGCAAGATGCTGTGAAATTGGGTCTGGAATTTGATAGCAAGTATCACGGGTTGGAACTGCCTTCAAAGTTCAAAATCGGCGTTTCCGGTTGTAGTAATAGCTGTGCAGAGTCCTGGATAAAGGACCTGGGTTTTATCGGTATGCCAAAGGGCTGGAAAGTGGTGGTCGGTGGTTCAGCAGGTGCCGCACCAGCGATTGCAGAAGTTTTGGCAGAGAATTTGAGTGATGCTGAGGCTATGGCTCTTGCTGATCGAATCATCAATTACTACAAGAACTGCGACACAAAAAAGCGATTGGGCAGGTATATTAAAGAGGTAGGATTTGAGGAATTCAGAAAAGAGGTTTTATAATAGCCTATATCAGGAGAATGAAACGTATGAGCGAGGTAGCATCAAAAAGGGAATGGTGGAGATGTCGGGGTGTAGTGTAAAGGAGGGCGATTTGCCCACAGCCAATGTAGAAGGCAAAGAAGTACCATGGGATCCTGCACAGCTCCGAAAAATTAGTGAACACCCTTGTTTCAGTGAAAACGCCTGTCATTTCTTCGGGAGAGTGCATCTCCCGGTGGCACCGAAATGCAACATCCAGTGTAATTACTGTGTACGGAAATTCGATTGCGTGAATGAGTCGCGACCCGGAGTGACGAGCAAGTTGCTAACGCCACAGGAAGCGTTAGAACGGGTAAGAGACGTATTGGAAAAGGTGCATTACATCAAGGTAGTTGCCGTTGCGGGACCCGGCGAGCCGCTGTTCAACGAAGAGACGTTCGAGACGTTTCGGCTCGTGAAGGATGAGTTCCCACACCTGATGCGGTGTCTGAGTACGAACGGGCTGCTCTTGGCAGAACGGATTGACGAGATCGAAGAGTTGGACATCGGAACTGTAACCGTCACACTTAACGCTATAGACCCTGCGATAGGTAAGGACATCTATTCGGTCGTCAATTACAACGGTAAACGCTATAAGGGCGAGGAAGGTGCTGAGATACTGTTGAAGAACCAGTTGGAAGGCATTCGCGAGGCGGTGAAACGTAAGATACTGATAAAAGTGAATACTGTTCTTATACCCACGGTAAATGATGAGCATATCGTGGAGGTAGCGAAGGAGATACGTAAGCTGGGCGTTTATATGCACAATATTATCCCCCTCATCCCGCAGTATAAGTTCGCGAATATTAAACCACCGACACTGCAAGAGAAGGAGGCGATTCAGGAGAAATGCCGCGAGTACGTGAAAGAGATGACTCACTGCCGGCATTGCCGTGCTGATGCTATTGGCAAGCTGGGAAAGGACATCCAACAGCGTATGTACTCAGAATAAACAGGAAAGCACACCCAAAATCCTCGTCTAAGACCGCTGAAAAAAATGGACCTGATAATATTATACAGCGGCGAGTTCGGTGAACGAGTAATTGAAAACCTCATAAACTACTCAACCTTCTGCATATCCTGTGCAGATGCTTGTACGCACTGTAAAGAAGCTAAATACGGATTCGCAGACCGTATAAACGGATTGTTTAAGCTTCCTGAGCCTTCTATGCTTCCTGTATTCATAGAAGATTCTGCGGAGGAATATTTAGTGCAGGAGATTCCAGATGCAGACATAGCGATTGTATCTGAGATTCACAATGACCTCCTGCTGGAACTACCACCCATTTTAAAGGATTCGGGAATTAAAGCGATGATAGTACCACAAGAGAGTGCTGCCAGGATTGCAAGACCGCAGGTTGAAGAGATATGCGGTAGAGAAGGAATTGAGGTAGTCTTTCCAAAGCCGTTTTGTGATTTACAGCCGCAGGACGGCAAGCCCGTGATTCGCAGTTTTATCGCAGAATTCGGGATTGGAATACCAGAGGTACGGGTAGAAATGGATAGGCGTGGGCGTATTGTTCATGTAGAGGTGTTGAGAAGTGCTCCTTGCGGGAGTACCTGGTTCGTGGCAAAGCAGTTAGAAGGTGTAGAAGTTGAGAACAAACTAGAACTTTACGATCGAATCAGTGAATCTCACCATTCCTATCCCTGTACCGCGAGCATGGAGAAAGACCGTGAGATTGGCGATACGATTCTGCATAAGGCGGGTTATTTGATTAGGGATGCGGTAGAAAAGGAGTTAATATGATTTTACTACTTGTTTAGCTAACCACAAGATTACACAGAGGTCCACACAACCTTTCTTTCCCAAAGAAAGTTTGATCAAAGAAACGTATATTTTTGACCTAAAAAGTTTTAGTGTTAATCTCGTGGAATCTCGTGGTTTATTGTTTTGGCAGGATTTCAATAAATTTCGCTTTTCGTGACGTTTTCCGGATCTCTTTTATCTCGGAATACAAAGGGTGATAGGACACAACATATAGATGCCTCATCGCACCAGAAACCGCATCTATCAAATCTCGTTTCTCTGGTTCTTTAAACTCCACGCCCTCTAATGGTATCCAGGGCTCAATGAAAAGTGCAATGGAAGGATATATCCGTGAGATGAAGATTGCCAGACGTTCTATATCCGCAGGATCATTTATCCCCGGGATCAAAACCGTCTCTATCTGTAATCTGAAATAAGCGTCTTCTAGCGTTACTAAGTCTTTTATCGCAGCCAATACGGCCTCGTTACTCCTTCTCGTGTAGTAAAGATGCTTTTCGGGGTCAAAGGCTTTTATACCGATAATAATCTCATTCACACCCGCTTTTTTCAAGTCTTTCGCATATTCCGTGTCTATTCTGCTTCCATTTGTCATCAATACGATATGTGCGCCGAGCTCTGTGATTCGTTCGATTATCATTATTAAATCCGGGTCGAGTGTAGGTTCATAGCCACCAAGATATATCCTATGCGGCTTCAACTCTTCCAATTCAGTTAGTATATTCTCTAAATTCCAATTAATGTATTTCCGCTCTTCCGCATAGATGTCACATTCGTTTCTTTTCCTGAGACAGCCTGTACACTCGAAGTTACAGCCTTTAAAAGACAGCATGACCATCCTCTCACCCACGAATTTTTGTGTGTAGCTCATGTGGTAAATATTCATGACTGTGCCTCCTTCCGGTACTATTGTTGTAGTACAGTGATTCTTAAACGTTCATACCTTTCTTGTCTTTATTCTGGAGAAGCACAGTACCGTAAGTAAACTCGCAACTGCTAATACTGCATCAAATCCGGCAGGCTCGGGTGTGGGCGTCTCAGTATCGCCAACCGATTCGGACAGACACTCATAAACAATCTCTGTTGCGTTTACTATTCGGGGTCCTGCTCGAGACGCGATGTCCGCATCTATAGTGTAAACTCTACCGTTTTTGACGGCATTCACTACTTTCAACCGCTCCTCTTGTAGTATATAATCATACGGCTGCATGCCCGCAACGCCATGCCCAACCGAGACGATAATGACGTCAGGATTGCGGTCTATGAACTCTTCCAGACTTGCCGTATCCCACTCTTTTTTGTCTGAAAAGACATTATCGCCTCCTGCTAGTTCTATCAACTCGTCCTGTACGGTGCCGCCACCCGCAACCCAGAGCGGGTCATGCCATGTAATATGAGCAACTTTCGGGCGTTTCACGTCCACAGTTCGGGCTTTTATCGCTTCTAATCTTTGTGCCATATCGGCGACTAAAGCAGTAGCATTCTCTTCTTTGCCGGTTAAATGTCCTACCAGCATTATATCGTCCTGTATCTCCTGAATGTTCACAGGATTCAGGGATACGACCGCTACATCCAGCTCGGTCAACCGCTCAACTGTTTCTTTGCTGTTCAACGCGCAGCCGAACACGAGGTCGGGCTCTGATGCTACTACTTTCTCTATGCTCACCGTGGAAACGCCACCAACCCGCGTAATCTCTTCCGCTTCTTCCGGGTAATTACAGTAATCTGTTGCACCTATGACTTTGTCACCGGCGCCAATAGCGAATAGTATTTCCGTATTGGTTGGCGATAACGAGATGATTCTTTCCGAAACTCCCGGGAGGGTTACATTCCGACCGAAGTCGTCAGTTACTTCGAGCATTTCGGCACTTACCGCAAAAGCAGAAAAAGCGAGTACTGCCGTGAAAGCGAGTGTTAGCACTGTGAATATCCCTATATCCATTCTATTAGTATTCATCTTTCTTCTTGACCGCTTGATGGTAGAAATAACATTTCTTTATTCATTCCTTTTCATTAAAATATCTTCGTTTATTTCTATGCTCGAAATAGAGAGTTAGTTATGCCGCCATATATAGCGAATTACCGTCAATAAACCACGAACCTAACTCTTTTTTTATTGCCTCCAGCCGTTCCTCTAACTGTTCTTCCCTTTCTTCAAGCTCAAATTCAGACATATTCTGAAGTAGCCGCAGCAAATCCTTCATCAGTCTTGTTTTCTCTTCTTCGTTCATTTTTATCACGCACATAGTCTAATTGCAGGTCTTCGATATAGAAGAAGTTGGTGTTGGCACTATAAATAGGTTCCCCTTTAGGTAGTAACTATAACCTATATGGGTAAACATTTGTTTCATTTTAATCGCTATCGCTGCACTCATATTACCCCTAAAATCCAGGGTAGTTTCCTATTTCAGATGGTAAAGAAGATAAAAGGCCGAGAATATAATTACTAAGTAACATGGGATCGAGAAAACTGCGTAGAATCGTGGTAATCCGAAAATATCTTATACATGCCATGTAAAAGCATCAGGATAACGATTTAGGAGGAAACTACATCGGTTTTTGGTGACTGTTATGCTGGGAATCTTCCTTTCGAGAAGGAGGTGGACATCTACGTTGTAGTTAACAAAGACGATTGGGAGGTAGGCGACACCCTCACGGATAAATCATCAAATGGTGTGGAAAACGAGACCACAAACGATTCAGGCGGAATATGGCCTCCGCTGGAAATATGGTCTTCTCCACTCACACCGGGACAGTATGACATCGTAATAGATGTGAACCGAAATGGTACTTGGGACGCAGGCGAACCGATAGATAGCTGGACTACCGAGGGTTTCAACGTAGTTCCAGAATTCTCAACTATAGCAATACCAGCAGCCGCAGTAATTGGGCTATTTCTGTTGATACGGCGACATAGGACATAGTAGTGATGCGGGGATTCATGATACAGGATACAAATTCAGGGTGTCTTGCATCTTATTATCTCCATATTTTCACGTGAAAATCTAGGTAATCTTGTGGTCAACTAAAAATAAAGGATATGAACAAAATTATAATCGGTCTGGTCGTATTGGCGTTGGTAATTCTGGTTACAACGTCAGCATCAGCTCAGGAAGTATATCTACTGCCGCAAGAGAGCACAGCAGCATACAGCAGCACTGCCGAAGTAGAAATCTGGATAGATGCAACTGATTTTCAAGGCGGTCAGATAAACTTGACATACGATCCCGCGTGTGCAGATGTAACCGATTGGACCAGGAACACGACTAATTTCCAGATGGACGAGCGAGAGTATCACAGCGGCAGAGACTGGATTACCTTTACGGCATTGGACTCGCTTGTGGGGAAATACCGGGTAGGTACGCTTACGGTGCAATGCAAGAAAGAACAAGAAGAAGGCGGTGAAACGGTGCTGGCGTTTGCCGAGTCCAGCAAGTTATTTGATGATACGGGCAATCCGGTTGCTGTTGACTGGCGGGCGGGTACTTTCACGTGCTTGGGTTCTACACGTCATACTACCACTACACAAACGTCTTCGGGTGGTGGGTCTGAGGCTACAAATACGAAAACAGAAACACCAACGGCATCGCCTGCATCTACGGTAACACAAGGTATGGCTGCTACACCAACTTCTACAATAACACCAACATCGGCGGCTACTCCGTCTCCTACCGTTTCTGCTTTTGTGTCACCTGCACCTACACAGTCACCCGAAGAAAAGAAGGAAGTGCCGGGTTTTGAAGCGGTGTTTGCGATATTGGGGCTTCTTGCGATACTATACATAAATTCAAAACGGGATAACTGAAAAAACTATGAGAAACTTTTTTGTAAGAAAAAGTGTTCCAAAAAAGTAATCTTTTTAATCCATGACTCCTCTATCCTTCCCCCTCTTCAAAGGGATTTATAACCGTTAACCAAGGAATACTATCGAAATCACCGTTTTCTGTTTAAATACAGAAAATGTTATTCTCCCTCATTGTCGCGGCAATTAAAGCGTCCCAATAATGAACCTTATACGTCCTATTTATATCAATCGCGGCAAGAAGGGTACGTGCACCGTAATCCACAACTATCCAGTTTTGAAACGCGATAATATCTCCTATAATTCCCTTTGCCGTTTCCATAGGCACCGGATTTTCAATCTTCTTTGTGATGACAACATAAAACTCTGATAAGTTTTGTGTTGAAATGCTATACTTCTCCTGCAATCGCCAGCTTTTATCAATCAAATGTTTACATATTTCATGTTTCTTTCCTTCACTTACATCATACGCGTAGACCAGTATGTTTGTGTCAATTGAACAAATCTCATCGTTCATGCAATTCATCTCTCGTCTTATACAACTTCTTTCCAAAGTTAAATCCCTTATCTAATAGCTTTAGCTCTCTTTCCGCAATCTTTTCCTGCCTCTTTTCTTCTATCCAGCTCTGCATCGCATCAATTACTGCTTTTTCCACATAGCCCTCTTCGCCACCATGAGTAACACTGGCAACTGCTTTAAATTTTTCTTCTATTTCATCCTTAACATTCACCGTGATTGTTCCCATACTTTATATTTAGATACAATCTATACTTAAATGTTTGAAGTTTCTAATTTTATTTGATAAAAGAAAGACGACTAACTAAAAATGAACCAAAATATACGCTCTTTTGTACAAACGTGCACGGCAGTGTTAGCACTCGGTATGTTGGTTGTAATTACGGTATCTGTGACCGCAGCAGAAACTGAAGTATATTTCGAGCTGCAAGACTTTAGCGTGAGATGTTGCGAAGAAGTAGAAGTCGAGTTATGGATAAACGCAACGAACTTCCAGGGCGGGCAGATTAACCTGACGTACAATCCAAATTGTGTGAACATAACAAATTGGACACGAAATACCGCTGTATTCTCAATGGGCGGCGGGACGCATTACGAAGCCCGCGTATGGGTTACTTTCGCGACACAAGACTCGCTTAGCGGAGAATACAAGATCGGCACGTTCACGCTACAATGCGTGAATGCCCGTGGCGAAAGCTGTGAAACGTCATTGCAGTTCGTCACGCCGAGTAAGTTATTTGACCACACCGGCAAATCCGTAGCTGCTAACTGGGAAGATGGAACGTTTGGATGTAACAGAACTTTAGATACAGGTGCCGGTGGTTACCCAAGCATCTCAGGCACACACAACGGCACGATAACTCCAAACCGAACCATAGAAATACAAAAGCTTTACACGTATCCTTGCGCAGGCACGAGCGGGCATACGGAATACGCGAGGATATGGAACTCAACGTTAGATGTAAATGCAACTTGGGAAGGCTAAGAAGAAGATTGGCACAACATATCTTTTGATGAACCTTTCTCGCTTGTGGCAGGTGAAACATACAACTACACTATAAAAACCGGCTCGTATCCGCAGATTCATCACGTGTCTGAACTACCAACAGCGACTGGGTGGATAAACTGCTCTGAATTTAGAGATGCGAATGGTAGGACTTATTATGACTGGATACCCGCAATAAGTCTCGGGATGGGGTAAGAGTTAGAGGCTGGTTTTTGCCTTTGCTAAAACAGGTAACTAATTCATTGCCTCTAATACATTCAGTTTATACCTTCCTTCCCATTTGCCGGTACATACACCATCCCTCCACCTTTCGTTTTATATATCCTACCCATTTCACCTGTTATTTCCGTCTGTACCGTCTCGTTCATCATATCTAGCTTCTCTATCCGTTCTCCGCTTTTTACTATTACTTCCATGTTCGGCTGCCCCGGATTCTTGACTATTGTCATATCTGTCTGCGTTAGCACTTCGGGTATGCTGAGATACATCAGCAACATCACCATTAACCCGAGTGCGAATACCATCGCCACGTCAAATAGATTGGCAACGGAGGACATCGGGTCTTCGTCCTGACCTCTTTTGCGACTTCCGCCTCCTACATCTTTCATGTATTTCATTTTCTTCTTTTTGTTTACTCCCCACCAAACAGCATCTCACAAATATACCGCATGTCGTTCATATCCTTATCATACCAGTGCTGCCGAACTGTAGTGATCACGTATGCGACACCGCCGACCAAGAGACCGAGGACTGTGGTACCGAAAGCGAATATTAGGCTGGTTGCAAGCGTATTTATATCGCCCTGCGTGAGTGCAAGCAGTGCAGGACCCATCGGTATCAGCGTACCCATAAGCCCGAGTATCGGCCCTATTCTAACCGCGGTTCTCGTCTTTTCCAGCCGTTTTGTCATCTCCTCATCGCACGTCTGCAACAGCTTTTGCAACCTGACAGGAAATAGCTCGTCATTTTTTAGCGTTGAGAGTTCATTCAGAAACATATGCACGAATTTGTGTGCTGTGCAATTTTTGAGCACGGCAATTGCCTCTTTGTGCTCTTTTATGGTTTTACCCTCGCGCGCGTTGGGGTTCTCTATATCTTGTACCACCAGATTCACTGCTTCTTGTAGTCCTTCTTCCAAATCTTTCGGATGATTCTTTGAGACTCGCCCGGTTCTTGTAAGCCACTCGAAGGTGAGCATCCCGACCTCTACGATTATCCATAGCGTTAAGCCGTACAAAAGTATTAATACCGGAATTCTGAGTACCGAAGTAATCAAAGTCAGGAAATCCGAGCTCATCCAGGACACGAAATCAGTGCTCGGTATCAATGTCTGTAGCATCATTACAAGATTCATTTTTTGTTGTTAGTCCTCCTTCCTTCTTTAATTCCGTTCCCCGGCGAAATATGTTTCGCATGCGACTTTTTTTCCTTGTAATAACCAAAATAGAAGACGGTCATAATAAAAATCGCGACCACAACCAAAAGTATCGGTATTGTTCCGCCACCACCGGCCGCACCGGAAGACATATTACCAAACGGGTAACCCGAAACTTCGTGTTTTGCTTCTTCTTCTGCTGCAGAAGTGCTAACGTTTACGGGCATTTGCATACCGCCTGCTTCCCCCGAACCAGATTCACCAGTGCCGCTGCCAGTGCCGAAGCCACCTGCGGAACCGCCACCGCCACCACCGCCACGGGTACCTGGGCCTATGGCAGGAGGAGGAGGAGGAGGAGGAGTTGCCGGTGATGGAGGTACATCTTCATCTTTTCCTTTTCGCCCAAGCGTAACATCTTGCCACGCCTTATTATTGATCGGATTCGTCTCTGTTATAACGTCATCAGGGTCAACCTCAGTAACAAGCCTGCAAGTCCTGTTCCCGGATTCTGATTTCAGACTTGAATCCCAATCTGCTTCTGTTACGGTCCAGTCGAAACTTATGTTTGTCTCCCCATCAGCATTTAGAGACTTAACTATAGTATCAATCAACCTGCCATTCGCTCGTAACGAAACGTTAAAACTCATGTTCTCTTTAACTTCGCCACTTAAATTTACCAAAACATTTACATATCGCGTTTTGCCTACATGTACAGTTTCAAGTGCCTCGAAATATGAGATAATAAGGTCCAGCGTGTTATTAGCACCAAAACACCATAATTTGCGCTGGCCTATTGTATATACTCTACCGTTGGCAATAACCGCAGTCGAGCCGCCATTAGGCGAATTCCAGATCTCGTTTCCTGTTGATGCGTCTAAGCAGTATGTACCTTCAACCCCGTTTGAACTTGTTTTCCCGACTATTAACTTACCATCACTTGAAATCACGGGTGAAATAGTCCAGCCACCTATGCCTTCCGCCTTCCAGAGTTCATTCCTATTTTCCGGATCGATGCAGTAAGTTGCAATAGCGGAATGCCCGGGACATCCGGCACTGATATACAAATTGCCCGAAGCATAAGCCGGAGCAGAATTTGTCCTTATTCCCGGTATATTCCATTTTTCTGTTCCATCTTGGGGGTAGATAGCGTAATACTTTGCGGTGCCATCGAAATTATACGTGCCGAAGTAAAGTATACCATGTATCGCCGTTATAGAACCCCAAACACCGTAATCTGTGGTAGTATTCCAGACATCCTCACCCTTTTCCACCGACAGGCAATAAACGGCACTGGGTGTGCCAGAAGACCCAATGTTGCCCGATCCGAATCCCACAAAGACATACCCACCATAAAAGGCAGGCGTAGAGGTGGCGCGGGAACCCGTTATATTTGCTATTTCCGGCGCTATTGTATCGTCAAAGGTCCATGAGATCTTTCCTGTTTCCTCATCCAGGCAGTAAAATTCAGGATGACCATCCGCGCCATATCCGCCGATAAAAACTTTTCCTGATATGATCGTAGGGCTTGAGATTACAACATTCCGTGCTATTGGACGGGCCCAATTAACCGCACCACTCTCTGGATCTATCGAATACACTTTCTTTCCGGAACCTATGAATATATTTCCATTATGGTAACCCGGAGAAGACCATGAACCATACGCTCTCTTATCCAAATCCCAGTTCTGGATGAATTCTCCATCGTTCGCATTCAATGCAACCAAAAACGTTCCGGTTTCATTGTCACAATACACAAACACTGTACCATCAGCAACAATTGGCTGTGACGAATCAACAGCGCCTATATCCGGAGTACTCCATGCGATTGCACCTGTGTCCGGCGCTTCGGAAAGCGAGAATCCGGCATTATAATGAAATTGCGCAGCTTCTTCATACGATTTTTTAGTGCATATCGTAAACGGCTCAACGGTCATATCTGTACCCGAGAAAATACCATCACTTGCTTCTACTTTCAACATATAAACGCCGTCTGCCATGTTTGTTATATCCCAGGAATGTTCACCGGCGGTTTCGTTTGTATCCCATATCTTAATCCAGTTCTGCCGGTATGCAGGACTGTAACTTATGCTTATGTTCAAATAGTCGTTATTAGGATCTGTTGCCGACCATTTTACGGTAATGTAACGAACATCACTGAAAGTCTCGCCACCACGTGGAGTTATTAGCTTTACCTCCGGTGCCTCTTTTATCGCTTCAATATCACCAAAAAGCCAATTGTTGCTTTCGTTCGATTCGTAAACGTCATCGTCAGAATCCGCTATGGCAACAATCCGGTAAAAACCTTCTTCCCGGGGATACCACGGAAAACTTATGTTTCGCGTACCGTATAACCTCGACACTGTCTCTTTATTAATTCGTGAATTCGTCATGTTCGTCATGTTGATGCTAAAATTAGCGGTTCCATTTATGGGATACGCAAACAGCGACACGTTAAAAAACTCACCTGTACCCAGCAAAGATACATTTATAAGGTTGGTCTTATTCACCAGCAGGATTTTGTTCTTGTAGGACTCATTAACCGGCGGCACAAAAGAGAGGTTATAAGGGGTGACATCGGGCAATTTTACTGTCAATTCGCCGCTTTCGGTATTGTTCCGCTCATCAGATTCAATCACATCGTTATCTGTATCAACGCAGAGCGTAAAGCTGTAATTAGCTGCAAATTCCGGTGTCCATGTGAAGTTCACCACGCGCTGGACATAACAGGTGATGTTCGTTATAATACTGACTGAACTATCGGATACATTATCAACAGACGCATTAACGGATAGTGTGGAATTGAAATACTCCCCGAAGCCGTTTATTTTTAGAGGTAAAGTATTAGTGAAGTTTGAGTAAAACGTTTCATTCTTAAGAAAACTCAAATCAGGATATAAATCAGGCAGTTTTACCGCTATCTGTTTGCTGATTGTGTTGTTCCGTTCATTCGATTCTTTTATCTCCGCGTTCGTATCGGCGGAAATAGTGAGCATAGCATCAGATGTTGGTCGCCACTCGAATTTTACAGGGGTTATTGCAGTGCTATTCTTTTCTGTCACTCTACTTTCCGCTAAGACCGTACCATTTTCGTGGATGAGTGACACGTTGAAAGCACCTCCGTTGTTCTTTATATTTGCAGTCACTTCATTTGTGATGTTCGCATAAGCAAAAGTATCATTCCCCGCAGCGTCTTTCGGGTTTACCGAGAAATCCACAGGATGAACATCTGGTAGGGTCACATCTACCGGTATTTGCTGGAATGGTGATGAATACGTGCCATAAAGCGCAGCAAGGGCATAAACCGTGGTTTTCAACTCGCTATGAACCGACTCCGTAAAATATCCGGCTTCATCCTGGTTCGATAGCAGATACTCGGTTGCCGTTTCTATTGCTTCTGAGTTTTGTGATTGGTTGGATACGGACAATGCCGAGATTGCAAGTGCGGTGGCATAAGGGCTGCTCCTGTTCTCAGTTCGGTCTTTATATGGGAAACCGCCATCACCGAGTTGATTTCGTTTCAAGAACTCGGTTGCATTCTTGACGAACTCGTTGTCTGAGTTTACAATGCCGATTACAAAAACCGCTTGTATCGCGAGTGAAGTGAGTGTAACACTACTCTTTTCTTCCGTATACCAGCTCCAGCCGCCATCTTCTTTGTTTTGTGCGGCCATCAGATTCGCAGCGGTATCATTTATGATTGAATTCCGCTCTCCCGCAGCGGACAGAGCGATGAGTGCGAATATGTCATCGTCCAATCTCGTGTCACACCCAAATTGTTCATAATCGAAGAAGGAATAGAGAGTACCCACGAAATTGATGCCCGAGAAATCACGGGGGTTTTCTCCTATTGATGATATTGCAATAATTGCAACAGCCCAATCTCTAACTTTTGTGCTGTTTAAATTATCGTTAGTGTGGCGTTCGAGGTTTGTGGTCATTGTTGCCTCCATGAGCTCATAAAATGTAGTATTCAGTGGTGCTACCGTGACCACGTGGCAATACGAAACAGAATCCAAAGCTACTGTTTCTTCTTGCAGATATGCAAAAGAGCTCTCAGTCGCATTTATTCGCCGTTCGGCAGAAACGTCATATGTTCTTTGATGTGTAATGGCGTTTAGCGTCACGTTATTATTAATCTTGCTATGCTCTTCGATCCTACCCTCGGGATATATTTCTATTAACAGAGATATAGTTTTAGCCACGTCTGAGAAGTTATAAATGCTGTAAACGGGTATGCTTTCTTTTGGTGCGATTACCGACTGTAACGTTTCGGTTTGTATATTTGTGCGTGTACCATTTGCCGTGATAGATAAAGAGATGTTAGCATCACCATAGTAATAAGCATCTCCCTCGTTTCTTATGGTTATAAATATCGGGCTTTCTTCTTCCGTGTAGATAAAAGCAGGAATTGTTATACTCTCGATAAGTAGGTCTGGTAGAGACGAAGAGTTGTTTGTTTGGTGACTGTCCGTTTCTGATGACTGTATAGCGGGAAATGATATAATAAGAATAAAACAAAAAAGAGAAAAAATAAGGGGTATTAGCCAGACCCCTTGATTCGTATGCCCCATTTCATTCTTTCCACAGTTTTATCGCCGGTATCATGGCATGATACTCCTCACCGTTGTCATCCACAAATCTCGTACAGTTTATCTCACCATTCGCAGTTGCCAATGTATCTATGTGGTGTATTTGCGGATAAGAGCCTGTGCATATGGTGTAGTTATATGTTTTGTTCGGTTCTAGGCTGAAAGGTTTGTCGAACGTGAGGTTGTGCCAGTCTTCTGTATATCCCTGCCATGTAGCGTTTACGTCTACATCATCACCCCAGATTCTAACGAATTCCGTGTGCCCGCCTGTGCCTGCACATGGATAGGTAAACAGCCTATTTACGGTGATTGTCTTGTTTGGCGTGATGGTTCCGTTGTGTGTACCAGATATACAGGGATATGGATTCAGTGAAGTGCCGGTATCGAATATCGCCGGACCACCTATGTGGACCCGAATCTTAATCACCTTCGAGGCGTTCGCTGGTGTCACATTCCCATCGCCATAATAGTAGGTCACTGCATCGCCTTCTTTCACGTCATACAGATTTACGCCCACACCGGGTATTGACTCATTCGGATAATTCACCCAATACAGCCAGTTCTCTGCTCCTGTGCTCTCGACGTCTGCGATAGAATCCACCATGAAAGAGCCGTAACTCACATACCACTCGTCACTCACGCTGTAATTGAACTCGCCTATTTCTGCTGCCGCGTCCAGCGCACCAAGCGCATTTGTTCTGTTTAGCTCGTAGCTTTTTTCGCTGTTATGCGCAGTCACGTTAAACGTGGTGTTTTCTGTCAATGTTACATTGCCTGACCATAGTACCGTAGGTCCTGACTCGTTCAACCCGTAAACATAGCCCCCGTCATTACCGAAATACACATAGCCGTCATATATCGCTACGCCTTGCAGGATATATCCTGCAGAAGAGTTCGCTTCTTCTGTTGTGTAGTTCCACATCTTGTTCCCCATGTAATCCACGCAGTAAACACTACTATTCTCGCAGTTCGTGGTGAAGTAAATGTAAGGCTTTCCGTGTTGTAAGCTTATTGCAGGCGAAGCCTTTATGCCGCCGTTTACCGTTAGATTCCAGATTTCCGTACCATTATCTGCTTGGTCTAAACAGTAGAATTTACCCCCTGTACTGTATTTGCCAGCACCCATGTAAACTCTACCGTCATAAATCGCCGGTGTACTTGCAGCATAGCCGATCTCGTCATCTACTGCAAACGTCCAGCCCTCTTCTGTGAATTCACCTGTGCTTTCGTTAAACCCTATCGCCCAGACATAGCCGCCTTCGGATGTGAAGTAACAGAACCCTTCGCTATAAGCTACGGAAGACCTGATACCACCCGCATCACTATTGTTAAACGGTATTTTAGCGCTTGTTGTTATGTTTATAGCGTTTATCACTGTCCCGTTGTTCGTATAGACACTTGTTACGACAGAAGCACGGTCTCCGTAGACGAGATAATCGCCTATCAGACATGCACCAGTCCAGTAGTATCCTTTCCCCGTGTCTGAAGTCCTAGTCCACACGACCTCGCCCGTAGTAGCATTTAAGCAATAATAGACGCCTGTACTATTGTCGCCGTTATCGCTTTTATATGAGCCCACATAGACCTTCCCGTCTGCATAGGTTACCGGCGTGTTCAACTGGTCATAAGTCTCCGCTATTTTTTTACTCCAGCGAACATAACCCGCCCCAGGGTCCAGAGCATAAACATGCCCGTCATTCGTTGCAAAGAACAGTTTTCCTTCGCCGTACGCAGGAGTGGCCAGTTGGAATTCCCAACCTCTACAGCTCAACAATTTCACCCATTCTATCTCGCCGCTTCTCGCATCAAAAGCCCAGACATAGCTTCTCGCATCTATCACAAACACCTTACCGTCTACCCCGATCGGTGCAACATCTACGCCAGACATTTTCCAACCGTCAGTGTGTGTGTATACTTTCCAGGCTTTCGTGGCATTGTGCGGCGCTAAATCCGTCGTCCAACCGGAATTTTGTTCGTCTTTCTGAAATTGATCCCATGAAGATGCTGCTACTGCAAACATCGGTGTCATTGAAATCACTAACATCGCACCAATAATAATCGCGGGTGCGAACTTTATTCTACCCCAAAAAAATTTTTGTCGTTTCATTTTCTCCTCCTTAATCTTATTCTTATAGGTGATAGGTGATAAAAAGATTTTCGATTTTTTAGCTTTAGGTTTTTAGCTAACTGTTATTATCCAATCGGGTAACCACGGGTGCGTTGAACTAGCAATAACGGAGACGTTATAACGCCCAATTCTAAAACCTATTACTAAAAACGGTTAAAGTTACGGATCGAAGTCAGGAAATCAGTGCTTGGTATCAATGGTAGCATCAATTCGTGATTCATTTTTTGTTGTTTGCCCTCCTATGCTGTCCTTCTTTAATTTCGTTCCCCGGCGAAATATGTTTTGCATGCGACTTTTTTTCCTTGTAATAACCAAAATAGAAGACCGTCATAATAAATATCGCGACCACAACCAAAAGTATCGGTATTGTGCCGCCACCGCCGGCCGCACCGGAAGACATATTACCAAACGGATAACCCAAAACTTCGTGTTTTTGCTCTTCTTCTGCTGCGGAAGTGCTAACGTTTACGGGCATTTGCATACCTCCGGTTTCTCCCGAACCGGATTCGCCAGTGCCGCTGCCTGCACCGAAGCCACCTGCGGAACCACCACCGCCACCGCCACCAGAACCGGGACCGAAGCCGGGAGAAGGAGTTGGTGTAGGTGTTGGTTGTATGACTACCACATCTTCCGAACCAATATTATTTGACCAGTCCAACTCGTTCGCTATAGTCCTGTTATCAGGCGGGTTTACTTCGACAGACAGATTGTAGTTTCCAATATCCGATGCGGTCCAGTGAAAAGTTAAATTTTTAGTGCGGGTGCCATTCTCTAGCGCAATATTCATCCAGTTATTAACCACTCTATCCACACAGAACCGTACCCAGAAGGACTCGTTCGTTTCATACCCTATGTTAGAAATATTTGCTTCAATTGTAACAGCATCACCCCCCTGAATAGTGTCTGGGACTATTATTGATGCGACAAGATCAGGACGGTTGTCCTTAACTTCCACTTTTAGATTCTTCATATTATTCAGCGAGTTAGACTCAGGGATAACTCCCGGACTTGGATCCACCTCAATCGTAAGGTTATGTCCTCCTTGTGTCAGCGGAGTCCATTTGAACTCTACCTTTTCTGTACCGCTTGCATTAAGCCCTGAAACAGTCACATTACGAAGTGGCACTCCCTTTTCCCGTAGCTCAGCATAAAAGTCATCCGTCACACCCGACTTACCGATATTCTTAATCACCGCAGTTATCACACCCGGCTTTCCAACTACATAGGGTGTATCTTCTGCCGTTGCATCAAGCACTGTAAGGTCCGGTGCATCGTCCTTTCCAATTGCATAGACTCTACCATCGTTACCGATTGTATAGGCGATACCGCCTACAAGAACAGGTGATGAACCACCGCATTCTGTGTGCCACTTCTCCTCGCCTGTGAGTGCATCAAGGCAGTATAATCCGACATATCCCCGTATCATGTCATTACCTCCACCCTCCTTACCTACAAGCACCTTACCGTCCTTAGTCACAATCGGAGAGTTTGTCCAGCTACCAAGACCATAAACCTGCCAAACAATACTGCCGTTCTTTGCATCGAGACAAGTTACCTCTTTTGTCGAATATCCACCTGCAACATAGACGTATGCCCTCACGGACTTGGATGGCGGCTTGTATGCTGGAGTTGAGTCCGTCCGCTCGGTAACGCTCTCCCACACTATACTTCCGTTGTACGCATCGAGTGCGTAGAATATACCTGGACCATTAAAGTCGTATGTCGTAAAATACACGATATTATCCACGATTGTAACAGTACCGCAGACATTCTTACCGTCTGCAACGGATCTAATCCACTTCTCTTTTCCACTCCATGCATCCACGCAGTATGCCTTACTACCATGATAAGCATCCCCAAAGTATGCGTTTCCGTAGCCGATTGCCGGGACCGATTGGCTCTTACCGTTGACCTCAAACACCCAGTAGGTCTTATTTCCCGTAGCTGCATCTATGCTGTAGTAGCGGCATCCATCCCAATCACCAACATATACCGCTCTGCTCGTAACCGCGGGACCTCCATTCACCGAGCCATAACCCCCCGGGAACCTGAACTCCCACTCGATCTCACCGGTATCTGCATCTATGCGATAAACGTAGCCGCCGCCTCCCGTAGAACCTCCGGATGTTACAAAGATGCTTCTATCCATATAGGCGGGCGTTGTCCATGAACCATACACCCGGGGTGAGATCTGTGTTGCCCATAAAACCTCCTTCAGGTTTGACTGATTCAGCGCCACGAGGTATGTATAGTCAGAGTACATGCCCAGCCAGCCAGTACAGTAGACAAATACATTCCCTCTTGCTACGATGAGAGAGGCAGAACCCTCTGCCGCGATGTCATCACTGTAGTCTGCTATATTTGGTTCTGCCGGTGCATCTGATAGAGCATACCCTGCGTTTGCATGGAAAGACCCCCATTCTGTACCAGATTCGGCATTTATCACATAGAAAATATCAGACTGATCCTCTGCTCTTACGAGCCCTGAACGTGCTACCACCTTTATCATATATTCTCCGTCAATCACATCCTTTGTGTTCCAGGCATAAGAGCCATTGTTCGTCTCGTTTGTTGTGATGTTTATCCACCGGTAACCTCTATCCGGGCTGTAGAATAGGTCAATCAGTACTGGGTCCTTGTATGTGGCGTTCCATGTGATGTTCTGAGTGCCATTCCACGTCTCTCCACCAACAGGCGCGGTCTGCTCAAGAGTTATCCGCGATCTTACATGTACGAGCTCTGTCAGGTTGTTATTCGCTTCATCTGTTTCGTTTATATCATCATCAGAATCTAAAAATACCGTAAGGTTATAATCTCCGAACGCTGTTGGAAGCCATTCAAACTCGATACTACCGTTGTAGGTATTAAGATTAGTCTTTTTCTGGATTAAAGTATCATTTAAAGTATCATTTAAAGTATCATTTAAAGTATCATTTAAAGTATCATTTAAAGTATCATTTAAAGTATCATTTAAAGTATCATTTAAAGTAGCGTTAACCGTGATCGTGGCATTAAACCATTCTGCCGTGCCATTTACCTTTACTAATATCGTATTCACCTCATCAATGTACAGAACGTGCGGTGTTAGCTCAACCGGCACGAGGTCGGGACGCCTAACATCCAATACTTTTGTTAAGTTGTTGTTCCGCACATTCGACTCGCGTATATTATTATCCGAGTCCACGAATACCGTTACAGTGTGATTTCCAAGCGCAGGCGGCTTCCAATAGATAGTAAGATCCTCTACACCATAGCATGTGACATTGCAGGTCTTACCCACTACCGTTCCGTTCTCGATTAGCGATACATTGAACGATTCTGCCATACCATTGACCGTAACGCCGATTCTGTTGGTTGCGTTTACATAGACGCCTTCTGCTGCGCTAACATTAGTAGGGATCAAATCCGGGAGTAGCACAGTTACTTTTTTTGTTAACGTATTACTCGTATCGCCCACCCGCTCGTGCACCTCATTATCTGCATCTACTGTGAGTATAAGGTTATAGGTCATATTCTCTGGCGGTCGCCACTCAAAAGAGAGCGAGATATTATCTCGGATACCTTCTATTCGCTGTTCACCTACAAGTTCACCATCTGCCTCTTTTAGCGAGACATTGAAGTGCTCATCGGTTGTGCCGTTTATTGTGCAGTTTATGATGTTTGTCACGTTCACATAGCTAATAGCAGGTGGCTCTATCGCGGACGGATAAAGGTCAGGATAAACAACTTCTACCAGTTTTGTCATGTTGTTGTTAGCGTTGGACAGCTCATCGATTCTGTTATTTGAATCGGCAAAGACCGTGAGGTTGAACCGTCCAGTGCGACCTGGCACCCATGTAAAAGAAACATTCGAGAACGATTCATGCCACACCGAGTTAACTTCCTTTGTTTGTATGAATCCCTCTTCAGAAGAGAGGTTGACGTCAAAAATTCCGCCGTTGGATGCTATCCCTGCATATACGTTATAACTTGTGTTGACACAGATTTCATACTCGGTCACCATCTGACTCACCGATACATCTGGTATCTCGTACCGATACCCCATCCTGATCATCTCAGGATGTGGGACACTGCACAGAGCTGAGATAGTATGTGTAGTCGAAACAGGTGGAAAGAATGACATATTCGGGCTATAATTGAACGACCCATCCTCTTGCTGTAAACTCAAAAGATACTCCACTGGGTTAATGTGATTCTTCGTGTAGCTTAGTGGATTATCACCAGCAGCAATAATCGCCCGGATCACCGATGAAGTGGTCTTCACATTTGTGTAACCGCCATCATCATTCTGGTTATTTTTGATATACCCCAATGCGGCTTTTAAAGTATCGGATTCTTTATCCACACCTGCAGCCACGAGCGCCTGAATCACATAGGCAGTCACATCAACCGAACTCTTATTGCCTGAATCACTCCAGCCACCGTCCGAATTCTGATGCGCCAAGATATAATCTACCGTACCGTTGACCCTCTTATCCTTAACGTCCCCACATGCAACAAGAGCTAATATCGCAAGTGCATCATCCGCTACTGTTGCGTTATAGCCAAACTGTTCGCCATCATAATATGACTTGAGCATCACGAGATAGTTAACACCGCCGTAATTCGTGGGGTCTTCACCGATTGCGCTTATGACCATAACCATTCGTGCAATGGCTTCGAGATTGTTCAGACAGGGCGGATTTGTACCCGGAGGAGAGTACAAAACCTCATCCTCTGGATTGTTCATCAGATAGTCTATGAGCGAATGCCCGTAAGGAACCCATATACCTGTTGAAGGGTCCTCTCCTGCGGCAATCAACCCGAGTGCAGCCCAGCCAGAATTTGAGAAGCCGCTTATACTACCCGTGGGATATTGCGATTCGTTCAAAAACTCAACCGCGGAGGCCAGATTTGTCGTGTAATTATAAGGCGCGGAAGCGACTTCCACAGCATCAATTGAGATGTTGTTGTTATACACGTTATCCTCCTTTATTGCGCCCTGCATCTCTTCAACCATCACGCTTACCACAAGCCGATAAATACCTGTATTCTGTGGCGCCCATTCAAATCGCACTACTTTATGCTCGCTGTGGTTTATCGTGATGGTCTTTGAATCGGTAACTTCGCCGTTTGCCGTTAAGTTCGCACGTATCTGCACGGGTAACGGATAGGTTTCCGTGACTTCAACGGATGCAAGTATCATGTTAGTTCTGTGTACATATAGCATAGAAGGACTCGCTATTTCTTTCACTATCACATCAAGATTCAGACCTTGCGGTTCCATCAAAGGGCAATAATCAAATGCCCCTGCATCTCCACCTATCCGGTAGGGCATATCTCCAATTCCATTGCTATTGTCATCAATGCCGTTGTAATCATTCCAGTGATTACCGATATAATTCCTATGTGTTGATCCGTTGTAGGTGTAATTAATCATATCGGTGGAGTTCCAATAGTTGCAACAACCAGAATCCTTCGCAGGTCCATACAGGTTGTTGAAATAGACCATATTGTTGCGGCTATTGCCCTCGAGCAAAATGCTATAAGGGTCAAACGCTACCCAACCGGGGGGGTGGTTATGAATGATCATATTAGTGCAAAGCAAGTTCCCTCCGGATTTATTCATCACTATGCCCCGCCCTCTGCAAGACAAGAAATTATTACAGATTGTGCAGTTCTCAGAGTTGTCTATTTCTATAGGGATGTTCGTATCAGCAGTCGGATATCCTTCATGATACAGTTCAAGATTTGTTAGCGTTACATTGCTTGACTCTTTAATGACGATATTTTGCACGTTTTGATGTGCCGAGCCAGGATCTTTTTCTACCGTTGCCGCCACCACGGCAAAACCACGCAGTTCTATATTATAACAATTAAGTATTCTTATCAGTTCCCTTTTGTGCCTGCTGTCTCCCCTGTTAGTATAAACAATCCCCACTCTTGCTATGCCCGTCCCGTCAATCGTGATATTGCTTTTGTCCGTTATTGTAATCAAATTGCCTTCTTTTACGTTACCCTCGGTTTCTTCATCTTCTATATACGTTCCTTCATCCAGGTATATCGTCATCCAACCATGACTGGCTACGACCGCGGGCGAAACGTCTATCATATCCTGAAGTTCGGTAATCGAGCTAACATGAACCACCGCAGGTGGCAATTCCACTGTTACCGTCTTAGTTATGTAATTGTCCGTCTCATTCAACTCGGCGATAGTATTCTGCGGGTCCACAACAACGGAGAGTTTATAACTACCTGTTTGATTCGGCATCCAGCCAAAAGAGATATTCGTGGTAGCCGTGTGATTAATACACTCTATTGTCTCGCTCGCTGTAATTACATCGTTTACTTTGAAGACCACACGGACGTTTGACGCATCAGCGAAGCCATCATTTCTTATTGGTACCCTAATTTTATTCGTTACATTTGGACATCCTACACCACATGCAATTACGAGGTCATCCACAGTTAGATCAGGTAACATTGCAGGCAAATCATTCTCTTTGCTCCAGCCGAGGACATCACTACTTTCGAGTTTTTTGTCTATCCCCGTTACAGTCCATTGTTCCAACACATAGTCATACAAAAACAATTCTGGATTCTTCAGTCCGTCTATCGCCGTTACAACCCCTTTGTTCTCATTAAAAGATAGGTTCTGCGCTTCACACGCAAGTTCTGTCGCATTCAACACTGATGTATTCTCGGGTAAATGTACCGTTTGGACGTGGATATTCTGAGCTTCGTCCTGTATTAGAACGGTTACCCATATCATCACTGTTAGTTCCTCTTCTAATATCGTGGACTCCTCTACTTTTGGTCCTTCCGCTTCTTTTACATCTGTATTAACACCAGCATTAAAAGAGAGATTGAAACTGTAATTTGTATCTGTGCTGTTATTTGTGATATTGCTCGTTTCATTCAGGCCATTTAGTTTGCCGGTTTGATTATAAAGAGCGTCTATGGACGCTAAGGTAGAGAGTAATAATATAAGCACTGCTATTATCGTAAAGCTTCTTTTTGACATCTTCATCTTTATATTCCCGCCGTACCTTTCTTTTCTTTCTTTTATAGTGAACTAAAAAAACAAATAGGTTCAGGTTGCATACCACAACCTGAACGCAGGCATCCAATTTTCATATTCCTTCCCATTAGCATCCTCGAATCTCGTGCAGGTGGTGTTTCCACCGTTAACCTGTTTGTAAGGTGCGTGAATTATCTGCGGATACGAACCCGTTTTTATGATGTAAGAATATACGAAGTTTTCTCGCAGAGTCAGCGTGGTATTGAATGTTAAGTTACTGAACGCATCACCATAACCTTCCCACAGTGCAACTGCACAATCTCCTGTTGACTCATTCCATATTTTTACGTATTTGCTGTGTCCACCGGTTCCTGCACATGGATATGTGTATATTTTGTTCACCGAGCTGTTCTGTTCAGGTATGATTTCTCCGTAATGCGTGCCAGATATGCTAGGATATGTTCCAGAACCCGTATCGAATTTTATTTGTGGTGTTGGTGTTGGTGTTGGTGTTGGCTGGAAATAGTTCTCAAAAGGCACTACCAGTGGGTAGTTATCTTTATTGTCGTATATAGAGTCACCGATACCATCTCCATTTGCATCCCCACCGGTATAGTCATCCCAGTAGTTGCCCATGTAGTCAGTAAAGGTACTGCCCTGGTAAGTATAGGTTATCTCTTCCGTGCTATTCCAAATGTTAACATGCGTACAGAAAACATTGCCGCAGGAATTGTTAATGAAGTCGTTCAGATAAAAAGCGTTGCCACCTCCGGGGGAATAAAGACCTACCCAACCCAAGGAATTGCGGATAACGTTTTTCTTTAAAGTCCCACCGTGGCAATTGTCAAACCAAACGCCGCGGTTACAACCATCAATAATGTTATCCTCGATGACTACATTAGCCGCTGATGACGACACGTGTATACCAAAGCTCGTGTTACCAGTGTCCGCGATTTTGAAGCCTTTTAGTAGTACACATGGAGCGTTAATCTTCACTGCGTCCGTGTCTGCGATTCCTTCGGCATCTATCACTGGTCGGTCAACACCTTGCAGGGTGAGCGTTTTGTCCACGATAATATTCGTATAACTACCGGCATAGACAATAATGGTATCTCCATCGTAAGCAGCACTTATTGCGGCACCGATTGTATTGAAATCAGGGTTCGGGTACTCGCTCCCATCGTCATCTACATGCCAGGTCTGAGGATTCACGTATTCGAGCGAAACGCCGAAGTCAAATATACCGCCATCATTTGCTTCCGCTTGGGTTACTGTACGCTCTACACTCTTTGCCTGCCTTCCGTCCGGACTTGTGACTTCCACCCTCAACGTCTCACTCGCATCCAAATCAGTACCAGTGACAAGCACGAGCAGGTAGCAGTTCGATTCTGAATAAGTTTCGGCAGCCCAACTTGAACCTGTGTACGTATTCGTTATTGCAACGCTTGGATTGTTGCATACTGTTCCGTTTGCATTGGATATGTATCCCGTGATAACAAGCGGAGTTTCCTGTGCTGTTGCTGCTGGTGCTATACTTACTGCGCACATTGCTACAAAGAGCAATATGCCTAATTTCAATATATCTATACTTCGTTTTTTTTTCACGCTCTTATTTTCCTCCACGCCACGTATCCTGTGATTACAAGCAATCCCACACCGAAGAGTATTACCGTTGGCAGTTCAGGAATCGGGTAGCCGGGATCTGACAAAGGACTTTCGATGTATGAGTCACTACCTGCTTCTGCCTCGTAGTGTATTCGAAGTGCGTCTGCTGCACAATCCCAAGATAATCTAACCGCAAGCCAATCGCCAGTACTGAAATCCTGTGTCGTAGTTGCGTTATCCTCGCAAGTTATGCTCCAAAGATATTTAGTCCCTACTTCGGTCAACTGCTGCGTATGACTTGCAATAACAGTCACATCTCCTGTGGCATTAGCCAACTTGCAGATTTCAACCGTGAGGTTATGCCCTATTTCATCCTCTCCTATGGCTTCTGTTCGTATATATGCTTCCCACGAATACTCGCCAAATCCGATACTGTTTTCTGCTCCTGTGTCCGCATAGAACCATGCGACTTCGGTAGAACTCAGGTCAAAATAGTTTTCTGTGCCAGTTCGCGAACCTTTGTGCATTAAGTTATTCCTCACATGTGTTAAACCATCATTCGCAGTTGGTGCACCTGTGGGTTTCGTTTCTGATGTTAGATACCAGGTCTGAACAGGTGACGACTGGAAGTAGTTCTTAAAAGGTGCCATCAGTGGGTAGATATCTTCATTGCTGTATGTAGTGAGGTATGGCGTGTCACCGATACCATCACCATCAGCATCCGTACCATTATAGTCAGCCCAGTAATTACCCATGTAGCCAGTAAAGGTATTGCCTTGGTAAACATAGGTTATCTTTTCCGTGCTATTCCAGATGTTTACATTTGGACAGAAAACACCATCTTTATTGCTAATGAAGTCGTTCAGATAAAAAGCGTTGCCACCTCCGGGGGAATAAAGACCTACCCAACCCCAGGAATTGCGGATAACGTTTTTCTTTAAAGTCCCACCCTTGCAATTCTCAAACCAGACGCCACGGTTACAATCATCAATAAGGTTATCCTCGATGACTACATTATTCGCTAATGACACCACATGTACCCCAAAACCATCGGTTCCCGTATTAGTGATTTTGAAGCCCTGTAGAATTACACCTGGAGATGTAATCTTCACAGCGTCCGTAGCTGCACCTTCGGCATCAATCACTGGTCGGTCTACTCCTTGCAGGGTGAGCATTTTGTCCACGGTAATATTCGTATAGCTACCAGCATAGATCCTAATGGTATCTCCACCACTGGCAGCAGTTATTGCTTCCCCGATAGTATAGAAATCAGGGTTCGGGTACTCGACCCCGTCATCATCTACATGCCAGGTATCAGTATTCACGTATTCGAGCTTAACGTCAAAGTCAAATAATCCACCATCTGTGACATCAGTTGGGGTTACTGTATGCTCTACACTCTTTGCCTGACTTCCGTCCGGACTTGTGACATCGAACCTCAATACATCTCCTGCATTCAAATCGGTGCCATTAGTAAGCACGAGCAGGTAGCAGTCCGATTCGGACGTGTTTTCGGCATACCAGCTCTCGCCTGTGGCCATATTCGTGATGTTCACTCCTGGATTGTCGCATTCGGTTCCGTTTGCATTGGATATGTATCCAGTGATAACAAACGGCGTCTCTTGTGCTGTTGCCACGGATGCTATACTTACTGCGCACATTGCTACAATGAGCAATATGCCTAATTTCCATATGTCTATTCTTCTTTCTTTTTTCATAGTTCTTTTTCACCTCTTTTTAGTCGGGTATTTGTATAGCGCCCCTTATCGGCGCTTCGTTTCTGAAAGTTTCTTTCCATTCTTGTTTGTACCTCCTTTTCTGTTTTTTATCCCCTGCCTGGATTTATCAAACTTTAGAAAAGTTCAAATCAAAACGTTCATGGACACTTTTTCTTTGCATAATGCAAGGAGCATGCGCTTTCGTGAAATTGTTTGAGCCGCAATAACAACGCCAGAGTCGGCTTTAAGAGTTTAAGAGGAAATGTATTTATGTACGTATGTTTTATATGGTTATAGGTGATAGGAATGGCGGAAGTGGTGATAAAAATACCTAATCGATTTAAGGTGGATATGCCAGATTTGGCGAAGGGCGTGGAGGATTTTATAAAGTTGAGACTGACGAGAGATTTAACTTGAGAATTCCCTGTGGCTTGCCACAGGGTTACCTTAGGTAGTAGTGTTGTTATATGGTTAATGATACCCTGCGGCTTGCCGCAGGGTTCTTCATTGCTTGAACGGCTTGATGATTTGCTCAAACACAGCGAATTGACGGAAGAAGAGTGCATAGAACTCGGAAAGATGGTGAAGAAGGGGAGGTTTGAAAAACTGAGAGAGATGGGTCTTGTGTAAATGAAACTGGTAGTGGACACAAATGTATTGTTCTCCTTCTTCAAGAAGGAATCAAAAACGAGATAATTAATATTGAATTTCGAGATATTAGAACTGGTTACACCTTCTTTTTGCATATATGAACTGAACGAACATAAAGAACTTATCTGTGCGAAACCAAGGTTATCTGACTGTGAATTTGAAGAAGTTTTGGATGACCTGCTGATATTTGTTAAGGTGTTCTCACTTTCTGAATACAAGGAATTTCTATCAAAAGCGAAGACAGTTTCTCCTGACCCGGATGATATTGATCTGTTTGTCTTAGCATTGAAACTCGATTGCCCTCTATGGGCGCAAGAAAAAGCATTCAAAAACCAATCCGTAGTCAAAGTATTCACAACTGCTGATTTGGTCTCATTTTTATCATAGACCGGGTTACCATTCATTTTTACGTATTTCCTCCATTTTTTTCTTTACATCCACCTAAAGGATAAAAAAGAGGGGAATTAACCCCCTATTTTCTCGATTCGTGCTTTTCACGCTCCTTTCGCTATCACCCTTACCGTATCGCTTCCCTCGAATTTTGTTCCGTCTGTCAACTCTCCGGTCACGGTCATCTCGACTTCTCCAGCAGGTAGATCCACTCTCAAGTCCGCTCTATCGAACTTGACGACAAGCGTTCCGTTGTCAGTAGCAGAGATCGTTGCGCTGAGTGCGGGTGCACCCTCGCATTCAACCGTGTTTACGTCAATATCTGCAACATCGTAGCCCTCCGGCAGTGTGATGAACGCTGTGAAGACTCCGCTGGCATTCAGGTTCAGTGTCTCAGGCTCTATCCGCACGGCTGCCGGTAACGTATAGAACGCATATACCCTGCCACCCTTACCGATACTCACAACCATGCCATCCTGATTTGCAACCGATGGTGATGACCCTGCATACTCGTACGACCATACTGGCGCTCCGGTCATGGCATCATAAACACCAATTCCTTCGAAGAAGCCCCATCCACCCATGTCATCACAATTTCCTGTAAAGAGTTTTCCGTCTGCTACCGCAGGTGACATCGCCCAACTTCCGCTGGGAACTCTCCACTGCTCGATACCGGTAGAGTTGAAGCAGTAGGTATGACCCTGAGACCCATACACATTTCCTGAGATATAGACGTGATCTATATCAAGGATAGCAGGTGTACCGTCGGTGAAATCAATGACGCTGTAACTCGTCCAGATCAGGCTTCCGTCCGTAAAGTTGAGAGCATGCAGCAGCGCCAAGCTGCCTGAGGCAGTTGCGACATAGACCCTGTCGTTTGCATTGTCGATTGCGGCAGAGCCATAGATGGTCCCACTACTTAGGTCGGTCATCCAGTCAAGATCTCCGTTGGTCTTATTGACACGGGTTAGACGGGAGCCATTTCCGAAGACGACCCAGTCACCAGCAACCGCGGGTGTTGAGCTTGCGCACTCGTAGGAACCAACAGCAAAACTCCAAAGTACGTTGGTAAGGTCACTCACATCGAATGCATAGTAATGTGACACCGGGGAACCGTCGTAACCACTTCCGGCTAAGACCATTCCATCGACTACCGTTGGACCGCCATTGCAGGAGTGCCCACCATCCGGAAATTCGATTATCTGCTCCAATGTACCATCTGCTGCATTGATCCGGGATATGTTATATCCGGAACTCACAAAGAGCTTATTGTTATTGTATGCTGGTGACGCCCACGACCCAAAACCGCTTGTATCTCCTGGAATAGATGTACTCCAGATAATTGTACCCGTATCCCTGTTAAGTGCATGGACCTGTGTGTCTGCATAGACAAAGATCAAATCTCCAATGATCATCGCCTGTGAACCTTCTACTGCTCCGATGTCATCAGTTATCCACTTCGTCTGGTTCGTATCTGGTGCATTGGATGGCGAGTTGCCTGTGTTTGCGGAGTCATAATGGAACTGCTGCCAGTCGGATGCCATCGCTATCGTCGTCAGCGTTGAAATCAGTAATATTACACTCAATAAGAGTGCCAATCCAATCTTATTCATTCTATTCATCTTATTTTCCTCCTATTTTGCCCACTTCACGGATTTGAACCGTGTAGAGGACGTTTTTCCCGTTTTCATGCTTTTACCTTCTTTCGCTATCACTCCTACCGTATTGCTTCCCTCAAGTGCCGTTCCGTCCATCCGCTCTTGATTCATACCTGAATTATACGGTTATGCTATCGCTCGTCTCCACATTCGCGGCTGGGTCATATGTCCATCCGGTAAGCGAAACATCGTCCACCGTGAATGTGAAGACTGTTCCACTCGGAGGATTTTTCACCTTGTCAGAGTCCAACGCTACTGCTCCGTTTACATCGGTTAAACCGGAATCAGTATCGCTGGTTGCATCACTCCAGTGACCTTCTACGGTCGCATCTCCAACTGGCAGACCAGTCGCATCAACAATCGTTACCAGTGCTACAGCGTTTGTGTTAGGTCCAGCCGTCTTTAACGACATATCAATACTGGCAATGTGCATCACGTTTATCACCGAAGAAACCACAAGCTCGGAAGCGGCAGAATCAATAACACTTGCGTCCTGATCGCAGGTAGCTGTTTCAGTCAACGTGTATGTAGTCTCCGTAGTGCTCGCCGTTGTGGAAACCATGACCGTCTGCACGTTCTCAGCGTTTGGTGCTAAGGTTCCTGTGTTCCAGTTGAGTGGACTAACGTCAATTGTAGCCTCAGTAACAGCAGTCCCGCTCATTACAACACTGTAGGATGTATCGAGGTCGCCTATGTTCTTAACCCTGACCGTGTAAGTTGCGCCATTCCCAGGTGCCACTGTTTGAGATGCCTCATCGATTGTAACAGTAACTCCGTAGCTTGGCGGACCGCTTTCAGATTGGATGAACATCTGGTCGATGAAAATCGTGTCCAGAGCTTTGTTTCCGGCAGTTTGGTCGGTATCCATCACACGGATGTAGACGGCGCCGCTGAGATCGCTCGGCAGATCAAAAGTCTGGTACGTGTTGTCATCAGCAGTCTTGGTAACCGTTACCATATCGGAGTACGTGCTGTCATCAGTCGAGTAGGCAAATACAAAGTCATCGCCATCGCTGATCGGACTGTGATACGCCTCGAGGTAGAAGGTAACGCTGTTTCCACCACTCACGTCAATCGTCCACTTGTGCTCCAAATAGCTGTATCTGTTAGCGGGCTTTCCACCACTTTCAATCTCCGTTACAGATTCGTACACATCGTCAGACTCGTATGTATCCGGATAGCTTCCTGTCACCGTGCCCGCCACTGGTGTGTCTGCATTTGCTTTATCATCCGTACATCCAGCAGAAGAAACCACGAGGTCGGAAGTGGCAGAATCGCTAACACTTGCATCCTGATCACATGTAGCTGTTGCAGTCAACGTGTATGTAGTCTCCGTAGTGCTCGCCGTTGTGGAAACCGTGACTGTCTGCACGTTCTCAGCGTTTTGTGCTAAGGTTCCTGTGTTCCAGTTGAGTGGACTGACGTCAATTGTAGCCTCGTCAACCCCAGTCCCGCTCATCACAACACTGTAAGATGCATCGAAGTCGCCTGTGTTCTTCACCCCGATCGTGTAGATCGTGCCATTCCCAGGTGCCACTGTCTGTGATGCCTCATCGATTGTAGCGGTAACTCCGTAGCTCGGTGGAGCAAGCACAGAGCGGATGAATAGATGGTCGATGTAAATCGTGTCTAAATCCTGGTTTCCCTTGCTTCGATCCGTGTCTTTCAATCGAATATGAACGGTGCCGCCAAGATCGTTTGGCAGCTCGTATATCTGGTACGTGTTGTCATCAGCAGTCTTGATAACCGTTACCATCTCGGTGTACGTGCAGTCATCAGTCGAGTATGCAAACACAAAGTCATCGCCATCGCTGCTTGGATTATGGTGTGCCTCGAGGTAGAAGGTAACATTAGTTTTGCTTCCATCAGCTACATCAATCGTCCATTTGTGCTCTAAATAACTGTATCGGTTCTTGACAGGGTTTCCTGTACTTGGAACCTCTGTTATAGATTCGTACAGATCATCAGACTCATGCGTATCCATGTAGCTGCCTGACACTGTTCCGCTCACTGGTGTGTCTGCAGTTGTCGTGTTATCTACCTCCGCGGCTGCTTCAAGCGTTATATCCTCGCTGAACCCACCAGAATCGATCTCGCTTTGCGTTACCGTATGCTCCACAGTTTTTGTCTCTGTGCAGCCTGACGCCTCGAACAGCAGTACGTTGTCTGCGCTCACGTCTTCACTGTCGAGCACGAGCTTATAGTAGTTCGATGTCGAAGAGTTCTCGGCATCCCAGCTCACACTCGTATTCGTGTTCGTTACCCGAACCCATGTGCCGTTGCATGGGTTGCCATCTGAGTCAGATACAGATCCTGTGATTACAAACGGTGTTGTCGCATCCGCCATCGCAGCGGGCACAACCATCGTTAGGCATATCAATGCCACAAGCATCACGACCA
>Ga0255453_1007_pt1 | contig 31785 bp, 22 predicted proteins | sample ANMaggQLBNCT01G4_FD_182628 | JGI IMG/M metagenome (GOLD analysis project Ga0255453, IMG submission 182628) | Sediment cell enrichment communities from methane seep in Santa Monica Basin, California, United Staets - ANME aggregate JGI... | ecosystem: Environmental > Aquatic > Marine > Cold seeps >...
GCTTTATATTCTTTAATATATCTTCTTTTCTGTACTTAATGCCACATCGCTTGACAACGAAATTCGAACTGAACCGAGATATTAGTTTTACACCCGCATCCCTCGCTGCTCGGACGAGTTTACCCGATTTAAAACCACCATCGAGGATAACCCACTCATCCTTTTTTATTTTACCCGTTTTTATCGCTTTTATAATCTCTTGAGGCTTAGTACGGTGTCGTTTATTGTGATTGATTATTTTAAAGTCGTGGATAAAATTTATACTCCCATATCGCTCTACACCCGATAAAACGTCCTGCAACAACTCATAACAACCTTTATTGTAATTTTTAAGCTGTTTTGCGCCATAAACCTTTTCCCCTTCCCTCTTTAGATAGGTATCATCGTAAATCTTAGTGTCACTTGAGATAAATGTAAGGAAGTCCTCTAATGAAATTAAACCTTTAATAAAAAGTTCTCCAAGTACTCGTATCTGATCGTAATGAGTAGAGGTAGATAAATCTAGAAGTCCCCACTCCTTAGCTGCTCTTATTGATATTTTCGGTTCTTCCATCTTTGCTATCGCTAATCCTGATATACTCCGGTACACTCTCGTTTTACCACCTAACGGGTTTTTAAAAAACATTTATCCGCTCATCCCCTTTCATAAGCATCAATCACCTTATTTGTACATAAGAAGCGGTGGCTATTTAAAAACATTGTATGGTTGTTGGTGGATTTGATGTGGATATATCAGTTTTAAGAAAAGTTTTATCAAAAATACTTCCCGGAAAAAAAAGTTTCGCAGCAAGGTTGGGACATGGTGAAGAAATATATATCGTGACAGAAGGGTCATACAAAAAACATAAAAAGAACATAAAAACAATGGGTGGTCTTCCAGATGTGGAAAGAGGTCCTTGCTTCTATCACTAGAAAATTAGACTGTGCCTCTTTTACTATATATACGATGAAAAGGAATATTCTGGTTTGAATTTGTGAGTTGCACTGGAAATGTGACCGGGAAGCTTAAATGCTGTTATGATTTTTCTTGTTAATGTATTACTTTTTTGGGGTAAATAAAGTGGAGGGGCAAGATGAAAAATAGGAGATGAAAAGAGAAAAAAAATGCAAAGAAGAAAGAGAACGAAATGGGGGATTGCGTTTGCCGTTTTGTTTGTTGCGATGGCGTTCATGAGTATTGGACTTGCATCGGCAGACACAATTTATGTGCCTGATAACTATCCAACGATACAGCAGGCTGTGGATAATGCCACTGATGGCGATACCATTTTCGTGCGTACCGGTACATATCCCGAAAATATAAGGATAGACAGCAAGGATTTGACGATTGAAGGTGAAAATAGAGATACGACAATTATTGATGGTGTAGGAAGTGGTAATTGTGTTCATGTACGCAATGCGGGTGTCTCTGTTAGTAAGTTTACAATTAAAAATGCGGGTAATTACGGTGTCTATGCGCATAGCTCGGATTTGAATATTAATAACGCAACGATCAGTAACTGTGGTGATAACGCAATTTACTTCCCAAACGGAAAAACACTCACACTCCGAGATAGCATCCTTGAGAACTGCGGTGGTGGTCTTGTATATTCTGACTATTCTACGGCTTATGCCCAGGGGAACGCAACGATAGAGAGGAATATTATAAGAAACAGTACGGGAAACAGATTGTATATCTACCTCTATGGGCCTGGGGATAACGTGGTAATAAACGACAATATCATAACAAACAACACACGATACAGCATCAAGTGTGATCACTACTATTCCTCTAATTATATTGATTCGATAACGATGAGGAATAACACGGTGAAGGAATGTGGAAACGATGGTATTTACATAGAAGGAGCAACAGATCTGAACATCACCGGTCTCATTATAGAAAACGTAGGAGATGATGGCGTATATGCCCGTTGTTCCAGCAATATGACGCTAAAACCGCCATTTGGAATAAAAAACGCAGGAGGTTATGGAATATGTGCGTATGGGCCTGAGTTCAGCCTTAACAATGCAACGATCAGTAACTGTGGTGGTAACGCAATTTACTTCTCAAACGGAAAAACACTCACACTCCGAGATAGCATCCTTGAGAACTGCGGTGGTGGTCTTGTATATGGTGCTACTAACCCCTCTGCATATGCCAAAGGGGACGCAACGATTGAGAGGAACATCATCAGGAACAACACCGACGATGGATTGCTCATCAAGCTAGGATCGGGAAATAGTGCAGTCATAAATGACAACATGGTAATAAACAATACTGGTAGTGGTAGTGACGGGATTTACTGCTACATATTAGGTGATGGAGGATTGGTGACGCTGCAGAACAACACCGTCAAGAATAGCGGAGATAAAGGAATCTGTCTTTATGGGGCAAAGTATTCCACACTGGTTAATAACACAATATCCTTAAACAGCGCGGGTATGGTATCTATTTATGCTCTCCTACCAGCAACCTAATTTACCACATTAACCTTGTAAATAATAGCCCCAATGCTTACGATATCACCACTGAAAGTAATGATTGGCATCATCCAATTCTTCTTGAAGGAAACTATTGGTCCGATTACGCTGGCGTTGATGATGGCAGTGGAACCGGGAAGCATGCCATAGCTGGTGATGGAATAGGGGATACCAACATACCGCATCCCGGTGCGGATTATGATGATTATCCGTTTATGTTCGAGAGTTGCTGGACATGGCCGAACTTGAACATCACCCAAGCCCATACAGATAAAAAAGCTTATGGCTTGAATGAAACTGTAACTATCTCTTGTGTTGTGCAAAATGAGACGGGAGTTAATATTTCCGTTGATAATACAGTTGCAAATATTATGAAGCCCGATGGATCGATTGAATGGATCACACTATTTGAAGGATTGATTGGGAATTATAATGGGTCATTTACAAATACATCTTTATTTGGTACGTATAACGTAACTATCAGTGCAAATAAAATTACAGATACTGCTAAGTTGTGTTTTGAAGTTCTACTAGACCATGACATTGCCGTAACTAGTATGGATGCACCCAGTTTCTCAGAAGCCGACTCAACAATAATTGTTAATGCAACGATAAGCAATATTGGTTTGAATGATGAATCTGAGATAACTGTCGACTTCATAGTGGATGGAGTAAGACAGAGTAACACAACTATACCCCGCCTTAAGAGTAGAAGTTACACAAACGTGAGTTTCCAATGGACTGCTCCAGTGGGGAGACATAATATAACAATATATGCCGAACCGGTGGTTAATGAGACAATAGTATGGAATAACATGCTGAGCAAAAATATTACAATAGCTAATATATGGGTACCAGATACTTATCCAACAATTCAGCAAGCCGTGAATAATGCGACTGCTGGTGACACGATAATCGTAAGAGATGGTACCTATACCGAGAATGTAAATCTGAACAAGAGTTTAACGATTCGATCGGAGAATGGTTCTCATTCTACGATTGTTCAGGCAGCAGATTCAAATCATCATGTATTTGAGGTGACTGCAGATTACGTGAACATAAGCGGGTTCACGGTAAAAGGAAAGTGGCAAAAGGCGGGAATATATCTCGACAGTAATGTTGATAACTGTAATATTTCTAATAACAAGGCATTGTACAACTACCACGGCATCTACCTGTATTCTTCGAGCAACAACACGCTTACAAGCAACACCGCGAACACCAACCGTTATGGCATCTACTTATCGTCTTCGAGCAACAACACGCTCACGAACAATACAATGTCAGGAAATAGATACAACTTCGGTGTTTATGGCATCAGTCTTTCTGACTACACCCAGTTTATAGACACGAGCAACACCGTTGAAGGAAAGCCGATCTATTACTGGATCGATCAGAATGATAAAGTGATTCCAAGCGATGCTGGCTATGTGGGAGTCGTGAACGCAACAAACATCACAGTCAGGGATCTGACACTGACGAAGAATGGTGAAGGGGTGTTGTTTGCATATACTAAGCACTCGAAGATAGAGAACGTTAGCGCGAACCAGAATTACTACGGCATCCACCTGCGGGATTCGGGCAAGCAACACGCTTGCGAATAACACAGCAAGCTCGAACGATTACGGCATCCATCTGGAGAATTCGAGCAGCAACACGCTTGAGAGCAACAACGCAAGCTCGAATGGCAGAGATGGTACCGACGGTCATGATGCGATTGGCAATGGCGGTGACGGTGGCCATGGCTACGGTTATGGCATCTACCTGCACGTATCCGGCAACAATATACTCACAAACAACACCGTGAACTTGAACGGTGGTAGTGGTGGTCGTGGCGGCGATGGCACAGATGGCGGTCGCGGCGGCTGTGGCCACGGGTACGGTATCTATCTAAAATCTTCTAGCAACAACATGCTTGCGAACAACAACGCAAGCTCGAACCGCGGCTACGGTGGCGACGGTGGCTATGGTGGTGGACGCGGACGCGGCGGCAACGGCGGCAGCGGCTCTTGCTACGGCATATACATCTATTCTTCGAGCAATAACACGATTACAAGCAACACAGCAAGCTCGAACCGCGGCAACGGTGGCAGCGGTGGTAAATGTCGTGAAGCCATCAACGTAATCAACGGCTATGGTGGTTCCGGTAGTAGCGGCTATTGCTACGGTATCTACCTGGTGAATTCGAGCAACAACATGCTTGCGAACAACAATGCAAGCTCGAACATCGGCGACGGTGGAGGAGGTGGCTGGGCTAGTGAGGATTACGGTGGCATCGGTAGCAGGGGCGGTGCCAGCTTTTGCTACGGCTTTTACTTGAGTGATTCGAGCAGCAACACGCTTGCAAACAACACGGCAAACTCGAACAGCGGCTACGGCGGTAATGGTGGCTGGGGCAAGACTGCTGGCGACGGGGGTAATGGCCGCTGTTACGGCTTCTACCTGCTGAAATCGAGCTACACCTCGCTTGCAAACAACACGGCAAACTCGAACAGCGGCTACGGTGGCAGCGGCGGCAGAGGTGCATTGGGTGACGGTGGTAATGGTTACTGCTACGGCATCTACTTATCGTCTTCGGGCAACAATACGCTCACGAACAACTTTGCGGACTTGAACAACGGCCTCGGGGGCCGGGCCGGCGAAAGACACGGTGGCAATGGCGGTAGTGGCAACAGCTATGGCATCTATCTATCGTCTTCGGGTCACAACAAGCTCACAAAGAACACCGCGAATTCGAACAGTGGCAATGGTGGTAAAGGTGGCGCCTTCAACTTCGTTAGAGGTGATGGTGGCGATGCTTACGGCTGTGGCATCTATCTGTCGTCTTCAAGCCACAACGCTATCACAGAGAATACTGCAAACTTAAATAGCGGTGATGGCGCCAACGGTGGCGGCGGCGATGGTGATGGTGGTGATGGTAACGGTTATGGCCTCTGTCTGTCGTCTTCGAGCAATAACACGCTCACGATCAACACGGCAAACTCGAACAGCGGTGATGGCGGAGATGGCAGCAGCCATGGTGATGGTGGTGATGGTAATGGCTATGGCCTCTGTCTGTCGTCTTCGAGCAATAACACGCTTACGATCAACACGGCAAACTCGAACAGCGGTGATGGTAGCAGCGGTGGCAACGACGGTGGTAACAACGGTTACGGTTACGATTACGGCATCGAATTGTCTTCTTCAAACTGCAACCTCATCTACAATAATTATTTCAACAACTCGAACAACGCTTGGGACAACGGCAACAACATCTGGAACATCACAAAGAGAAAGGAAACAAACGTAATCGGCGGCCCTTACTTAGGCGGAAACTACTGGTCTGATTATACTGGTAAGGATTTGAATGGCGATGGACTTGGCGATACGCCTTACAACATTTCCGGCGGCACAAACAAGGATTATTTGCCACTGGTACCAATATCAAGACCAACAGTTTCAATCACTACAGACAAATACGAATATACATCGGGCGATACAATGAATATCACGATCACGTTAAAAAATCCAACTGACGATAGCGTAGCTGCATACTTTATCTGGTACTTGGAATTGCCGGAGTATGGCTACAGGAAGAGAATATCGTTTAAATCATTAACGCTGCCACCGAACTTTGACCGGTCATTCGAGATTCCGATGCACATCGGTAACTGGAGCGCAAATAGTCTTAATGCAACGTGGTTAGTCAGATTACATGAGAGGACACCGCCTTATGAGATTATCCGCCTGGATACCGCGCAATGGCGATATGTGTCAGGAGAGACCGTGGCTGGTGCAATGTTACCGGCAGGACTCGTAAACGCGATATTGAAAACTGTGGATAAACTGGAATTGCTAAACGAAACAGTCAAAGGTGACGCAATACCTGCAGAACTCGTACATGAAGAGCATTATCAAATCCTTATGGAACTCGCTCCAAAGGACAGAAAAATCTCAGTTTTAGACTGCGATTCTCGAAATTGAAATGAAACACAATATGGCTATGGAATAACGATGGATACCGAAGATAAAGAGCGGATAATAGCATCAGCAGTCTGCTCCTTTTGCGCCTGTCTCTGCGATGACGTGGTCATTTCGGTAGACGTGCCACGGAAAATCGAATAAAGGAGATAAGAAACGCTTGCAGAGTTGGAGTGCAAAAATTCCGTTCTGCACAAAATGAAGGACGGATACGTGATCCAAGGGCACCCCAGTAGATAAGTGTGGGTCTACGGATAAAGCACATTGAAAATCAATATTATCGGGGCACAATCGAAAAATCACTGACTTTTTCGATTGTGCCTTCGATACTTCTGGACACACAAGTGCAGTTGGTAAGCGAGAACGATTTCATTGTGCAGGTAAAATTTACGAGCCCGGAATCCGATTATCCATTGCCCATTGACTACTATACTGCGTCCTGGCTGCCTGCATGGTCGGATGTAGCAACGTTCTCAGGTGAAAGCTATTATAGTGCAGACGCTTCTCAATTTAGATCAATATCATCTTACGACCTCGGAATAAGGGCAAGAGCGGTAAAAGCATCGAGTTCATGGGATAAGAGCGATTTCAATTGTAACAGTGTTTCAGCAGATGCCGATGATTTAGCAATGATGAAAGACGCATTTGAGCACAAGATAGAATTGTTATAAACCTTGATGTTCAAGATTCATGTGTATGTACAAAATAGCGTAAAATGTAAAAAAGTTCGTGTGCAAGTTACAACCGTTCACACATCCAACCTGAATATCTTCACCTCTTTACTCACATAAAACGGCGTGTAACCCTCGATAGACTGGTTAGTCCATAACCGGTAATAGTTAGTCCGATTTGTGAGATCGTTCCGCCCGACTAATCGCACATTATCATCAAAATACATCCTGATTGACTCATTACTAGGTGGCAGGTTATAGCCTACTGCATAACCCATTATAGGCATCAGATAAGCATCATACAAAAAAAGCATCAGGTACACTTCCGAGCTATTATGTTTCTGCTTGAGTGCACGCGCAATCTGCAAGCCTTTGTCCGGGTCCGTTGCCACGATGACCGCAGAAACCGCTTTTACAGCCTCGTCAGGAACGTACATCTGGTCAATTACGGGCCTACGTTTTGCGAAATACGCCAGTGAATTGCCGTAGTCCCACCAGTTGATGAATAGCGAATCTGCGGCTGTGTTGTTCTTGATGTACAAAAATGCCGCTTTTCTTTCTGGTTGGATGATATATCCACCTAAATAACGCACTTCATTTACGGAACCAATGACAGGGTTTACGAACGCGATGACCAGGATTACGATAACAGCTACAGCCGCAAGCTTTTTCCATACCGATTTTTGCCGTTCCTGTCTCGCTATGGCTCCTATTATAAAAGCGGCACCGATGCCGAGCGATATGTACACAAACATCGAGAACATATCCAAGAAATGCCATGCCCGAACTGCCGGGATCATGGTTGCGAGCAGTGCGGCAAGGAGATACAAACCACTTCTGCTATCGCGCTTGTAAAGTCCGTATACACCAACTGCGGTAAAAGCAATCCCAACCAGCAGAAATGTACCGAAAAGCGATTCAACGCTTTCGATGTGCGGCGGCAGAAGGTCGCTTGTGAATTTATAGACCAGAGGGCCTTCTGCGACTCCCAGCATATGTGCCGCTCTCATTATTTCCACGGGTCCACGCACCTGATAGAGAATCAGTGCTATTATAGTGCCAATAAACAATGTAGAACAGATGAAAACCCACGTCTTCGGTAGATAACCTTTATACCGTTTCATAGCATCACGCTTAACCAAAAAGAAAGCGGTTAGAAGTAGTCCATAAAAAAGTAGTATCGCATGAATGATGAAGTATCCACCCCACGTGAAACCCGTGATGCCAATAAGAACTGCTGGTGCGAGTATAGAAGCAAAATAGCTAGCCCGATTCTTGAATTCACGTGGAAACTGATTCTCAATCGTTTTTAGTGCGTGCCAAAAAACGACAACACTTAATAAGATTAGAAACAGAGAAAGAGCGTCATGGAAGACGAATCCTTTCATGGTGCGTAAGATTAGAATATGAGAGAAAGATGCAAGCACACCGGCAATGATTCCTGCGGACTTATTAAACAGGGTCGTTGCAAACCAGTATATAACCAGCACGGTAGCTGCACCGAGTAAGGGTGGCACCAGACCCTCAGCGATAATCATGCTTGGTTGCACGAATTTGTACGGGATAAGGTCAATCAACCAGCCTACGAATGCAAGAAGATAAGCCATACCGGGCTGATATAACGGCGCTGAACTGAACGGGTCAGGAACGGCCGGGTGTCCAAAAGAATAGATATATTCTGCCTGCCTTGCCATATAAGCATCGTTATCCCACTTGGTTTCCCAGGTACCACCCATAAAGCGTAGGGTAAAGGCTAAGATATAGAGCAAGATAATAGGAATCAGCTCTTCTATCTTCTTTCGTGCACTCATGACTTCACACCATTTTTGTTATTTTTCTGTGCAGGTCCCAATGGGCTAAATATCTAAATTGATCACTTCCTTTGCATGCTCCTGTATGAATTTCCTTCTCGGTTCCACATCTTCGCCCATCAAGACCGTGAATATCCAATCTGCTTCCGCGGCATCTTCAAAATTAACGCGTTTTATGCACCGCGTGGCGGGATTCATTGTCGTCTCCCACAATTGATCCGGATTCATCTCTCCCAGACCCTTATACCGCTGGATCTTCACACCCGTGTCTCCTTCCTTCACGTCCAACTCCTCCAAAACCTGTGCATATTCTTCATCCGAAAAGGCATACCGCGTCTCTTTTCGTTTCTTTACCATATACAACGGTGGCAACGCCACATATATGTGGTTCGTGCTAACTAACTCCTGCATGTATCGGAAGAAGAAAGTAAGTAGCAAAGTTCTTATGTGCGCACCGTCAACGTCAGCATCGCTCATTATGATTACCCTGTCATACCGTGCTTTTTGTAAATCGAACTCCTCGCCGATGCCCGCACCCAGTGCAGTCACGAGTGTCCGGATTTCATTACTCTTCAATATCTTGTCTAATCGCGCCTTCTCCACGTTCAATATCTTACCCCGAATGGGTAGGATCGCCTGAAAGTTTTTATCGCGTGCCTGCTTCGCGGAACCGCCGGCTGAGTCGCCCTCTACTATATATATCTCTCTCTTCGCAGGGTCCTTCTCAGAGCAATCCGCGAGCTTACCGGGTAACGAATCCATTAAAAAGTCTTTCTTACGTACTATTTCTCGTGCGTGCCGTGCCGCTTCTCGCGCTCTCGAAGCTTCTAACGCTTTTCGTATTATATTATCCGCATCCTTTGGGTTCTCTTCCAGAAACTCCCACAGGTGTTCTCGCACAACAGATTCCACAATGCCTTTTACTTCGCTATTTCCGAGTTTTGTCTTTGTCTGCCCCTCGAATTGCGGATCTTTCAACTTCACACTTATCACTACCACGAGTCCCTCTCGCACGTCATCGCCATCTAAACTGACTTTCTTAAGCAGGTTGTTCGCTTTGCCGTACTCGTTTATCACCCGGGTCAACGCCGCTTTGAACCCACTTACGTGCTTACCGCCTTCTATTGTCTTCACGTTGTTCACGAACGAGAAGATATTTTCCGAATAGCTGTCGTTATATTGCAGCCCAAGCCCTACCTTTACATCATCTTTATCGGCTTCAAACGTTATTGGTTTGTGCAACACGTGCTTATTCCTGTTTATATATTCCAGGAACGAAACTAAACCACCTTCATACTTAAAAGTCCTCGAGTCGCCGCTTCGTTCATCTTTCAATAAAAGCGAAAGCCCGGGATTCAAAAAAGCCAGCTCTCTCACTCGAGTCGCTAAAATGTGTGCATCAAATTCGTGAACGCTGAAAATAGTGTCATCCGGTTTGAATGTCACTTTTGTCCCTTGTGCATAGCCATCTCCTTCTGCATCCAGACCAATCAATTCTTTTAACTCACATGTCGGCTTACCATGCTCGTATCGCTGGTAATATCTCCGGCCTTCCCGTACCACTTCTACCTCCAGCCACGTTGAGAGCGCATTCACAACTGAAATTCCCACGCCGTGCAGCCCACCAGCCACTTTGTAAACCTTGTCATCGAATTTACCGCCGGCATGCAGCTTCGTCATTACCACTTCCACTCCTGAAAGGTTGTATTCGCCATGTGTGTCAACCGGAATTCCTCGTCCATTATCGCGTACCGTTATGGAGTTATCTTCGTGGATTATCACGTCTATTGTGTCACAAAAGCCTATTAACGCTTCGTCTACGCTGTTATCTATCGCTTCGTTTACTAAATGGTGGAGTCCCCGTGACGTTGTGTCACCAATATACATTGCGGGTCGCTTTTGCACCGCAGTTAAGTCCTTTAGCACTTGTATATCCTTGGCGCTGTATGTCGTTTCTTCCATGTTCTATGTATTGTAATGGGTGTTGTACATTTAAATTAATTCATGCCGTTAAATCCATCACAATTATCTCTACTGTGTCCATATCTCCGCACTGCTTGGAGTTCATCGGTTGAACCCCGCATGACACCCTCCTGATGCCAGCGCACAATGCTGTGAAACTCATGTCATAACTAATTTCTGTCACGATCGTCTACACTTGTAACACGCAGACAATTGCACGTCCATGTCTTCGTAAAGCCAAGTAGATATACCATAGGCGACATAATGTCTTGGCACGAAGAAAGAGATACCAACGGAGCGCTTAAAACCATTTTACTGCGTGCATGACAATTGAAACCATCAGAGCGACAACAACAATCACAAATAAAATAACAAAAGTACCACCCACGACACCTGCCACGAATTGGCCGAAAACCATGAAAAAGACATTATATTCTGAAAATTCCCGTACCAACGGGTAGAATAGCAAAATAAGTAGTAATGTCACAAAAAATATCGTTGCACTAGAACTTGCAGACGCCTTTCGCAACAACTTTTTTTTTTATGCTTGCTTTCTCCTAAATAACCATCCACCGGCGAAGGAGATCAATACACCCAGCAATCCAAAGCCTGGGACTGATTTACTTGACGTTTCATCGGATGGAGGTACATCCTCCTCCGACTCTTCGACCAGAATATCTGGCTGATACAAATCTCCCAAAACGAATCTAACAGGAACTTCATAAATACCATTCTTTTTTGCTTCTTCATCGAGTATTCCATAGATTTCATCCAATAGTGGCTTCTCAACCGTCATGTTTTTAGAAATTCTCATCACAATATAACCATCGAAATCAGTACCGCAGGATACTAATGGTCCTGCTGGATAAAAGTATGGATCGATTTTGTCTCTTACACCTGCTATGATCACACCGTGATCTACATTAACCCACTTCCGCCATTGTTCTTTGGTTTCAAATTCGGGAAGTGTTCCATAGGTAGCAATGGGGTTTGGCTTATCTATGTCTCTACCACTTTCCATGTATTCTTCAGTAGCCTCTTCTTCAAGTTCAACTGACAACTCTTCAACCGTAATCACCCTAACTTTATCTGATAATCGTATCTCTCCTCTTTGCAGAGCGTCATCAAACCGGTTCCTATCAGCTTTAGTCACATACAACTCAACACTGTTATTATATACATTGATGTCTGAATTTGCAGGTATGCCTGAAGCACAGGCAGAATATGAAGCATCGGCTTGAGCTCTTTGGAGGTCAGCTAAAGACACATTTGCAGTGCGCACCTCAACAATGTTGACTAACTCTGTGTGCTGCTTCAGGTATGGTTTAATTGTCTCCTCACCATCGCGAGTAAACTGCACAACAACGCGGAATTCCGGGATGTGCACAAGCCAAAGTCCAGCAAAGGTTTCTGTCTCATTTGTGGTCAGTTCCGCATCCAGTTCCCCTGCAATGTCTTGAAGTTGGAATCGGTGAAGAGATTCGTCAATACTAACTCCTGTATTTGATGCATATCCCGGTGCATCATACAAAAGTGGATCCTCCTCCATAATATCATACAAAAGTGGATCCTCCTCTATATCATACAAAAGTGGATCCTCCTTATCATCCAATGCAAGTTTTCCACCACTATCCTGTCCTTGAGCATTTACAACTGTAAATGCCCCCTGCAGTACCAAAACGGATACAAGGAGAACTGGGGCAATATCTTTTAAATTTTTATATATCTGTTTCATGTTCATTTTATTTTTTTATATATTCCCTCCCAATTTTTCAAAAACCTTTCTTTTCCCCTCTGTCTTTAGCGCCCATTCCACGGCGCTGAACCCCTTCATGTATTCGCACCACGCAATGGACTTCTTTTCCGACTTCTTCTTTTTCACACTTCATCTCCGCACCTCTTGCTTTCTCTTTAGGTACAGAGAGTAATACGATAATCTGTTATATAGTTAACAAAACCCAATATTGTCGGTGTTAAGCAATAGTTTCACTATATGTTCATACTCGTAATTCGCAATTCCAAGTCACTTATACCCCTTACTTAAGTACAAGGCCTGTAAGTAAGCGCGAGGCATGTAACCCAAGCACCTCCATATACGTTCATCATAGGTTATATATACGCTTTTATAATTTTCTTCGTCTTCCTATTTCTCCCCTTTTACATGGTAATTGGACTATTAACCTCCCCTCCCTCACTATAAACGGTAGTCTATCTATCGTGCAATTATTTTTAATATCCAGAAGAAAGCTTTAATAATCTGTATGTATATTACATTTTTATAAATGCGTCGGTGGTCTAGGGGTATGACTTGGGCCTTCCAAGCCTACTGCCCGGGTTCAAATCCCGGTCGACGCATAATTCCCCCTTTCAGTTTTAAAAAACAGCGTTGTCAGAAAAGAAATAAGTAATTGAACAGCGCAGAAAAACCCACGCGAATTCAACACAAGAAACGTATTAATCCCTATTTATTATTGCTGGTCTCGTGAGAATCAGAGTAATCTCGTGGTTACAAATACGTTTAACTACCTAAAACCCAAAAGCATCTACGATTCTGCCTAATTCCGCGCCTGTTGTCTCATTCCCCGCGGCATACCCTTTCGAGTTCGCGAGTAAAGCGGAACCTATTGCGGGCACGCCGAAATTTACACTGCCTATGTCTACCGGCAACTCGAATATCTGCTCTAAAAATTCTAATTCCTCGCGCGTGGCATCCTTATGCGCCAGAACGCCTTTGTTTGTCGCTACCGCAGCCATGCCCACGGTGTTTAACCCGCTTAGCGTGCCCTTATAGACTTCCACATCAAGAGTATCCTTTACTACTTCCACCGCCTCTTCCGAGAAACTCGGGTGCACCAGCGCAACTGTATCATTTGCGAGTATGATATTACCCGCTGCACTTAGCCTGTCACTATCGGGCAGTCGGTTAATATTCACTTCAAATCCTTCCTCAGTTGCTAACTCTATTATACGCTCTATCTCGCTATCCTGCGTGTACTGGGAAACGATAAAACCCTTTGAGTTGCCCATAACCAAACAACCAATTAAAGAAGTATCTGCTATATAAGTCTTTATTACAGCCACCTTTAAGGCCCGTCCCAGTTCTACCGCTAAACTAGCCGGGGCATTCAAAGGCAAAAGAAGCAACGACTCGGTGCAAGCAGCGAAAATACCTATATACGGACTCCCCTCTACACTAAAAGATCGCTCTATCTCTTTTCCCTTCTTCGCCGTCATCACTATTCTACAAGCTCAGCTCTGATTATATCTTCCTCGGTTGTCACTTTTACTCTTATCCGAGATGGCGGTTTCTGCGAACCCCGCTCCCACACCTTTTCGTTTATCTTTGTATCTAAAACGACGTACTCAGATTTTGTGTGCCTATGTAAATATACCCTGATCAGTGCGATTGCTTTGTTGCCCCTTTTCCACCTCGGCGCCTTCTTTACATCCCTCAACGGTATCGTATAAATGCGTCCCTCTCCTCCTACTTCTTCTGTCATATCTTTACTCACCACTTCACGCTTTCAGCTTCGAACGTCTCCACTGCCGCCTTTTTGGATGTGTCGTCACTCTTCTGCTAGTTTTTACCATTATCCACGCCGGAATCCGCCTGTTTTGCTTGTTCGCCTTACAAAGCCGGAGCTTCCTGCCTTTCGTGTTCTTCCCTATTGACATTGTATATTTCATACGAGAGCTTATTCAGTATTAAAATAATTTGTTTATTAAAGGTACAGACGCAAATGACGAAGATGAAATTGGGTGTCACGATGGATTTTAGCGCTGCGCATTTTCTACCGCAACATCCCGGTAAATGCAAAGATCTTCATGGGCATACCTATAAAGTAGAAATAGTGGTTGTAGGGGAGCAGAAAGGAAGTACCGGGTGTGTGGCTGATTTCGCGGAAGTGAAGGCACATGTAGGAGAAGTACTTGAACTCGTTGATCATAAGTTCTTAAACGAGATACTAGAGACCCCAACAAGCGAGAATATAGTCCTATTTCTGAAGCAGCAGTTAGAAAAGAAACTAGAGCAATCAGATTTGGGTGTTTCGCTCTATTCCATAAAATTATGGGAGGGCAGAGACAAATGGGCGATGATAGAACTAAGTTGAAGTTCTTTCTTGCTAATTGTTGAAGTTTGATAAATACCGTTAGAGTCTAATTTAAAGTAAGAGATGCCGGTATGCGAAAAGCGTAAAAGGGTAAAACCATTCTATTACCCGCCACAGTTGCTATTGAAGCAACTGGTCATGATTCTACTGTATGCGTGGCTCACCGGCTGGCATAAACATGCGTTTCTGCGGTGGCTATCACAACTCAAGAACGTTCTCCATGCCGGTGCGGGTGCACGACAGATAGGTTGTTTCGGGCTTAATCCGCATGTAGTCTGGGAAATGACGGATCGGTGCAACTTGAAATGTGTCCATTGTCACGCTTTCGGTGGCGAAACTGCGACTTATGACGAGCTCTCGAAAGAAGAAGGGATGGCGCTGATAGACCAGGTAGCAGCGTCCGGCATCCGGTCATTTGTGTTTACGGGTGGTGAACCTTTGTTACGCGAAGATCTCTTTGAATTGATAGGATACGCGAAATCCTTAGGTCTTACTGTTTTTATCGCGACAAATGGGACGTTAATAACAGAAGAAGTAGCGAAATTGCTGCGTAAATTCGATGTCGGTGTCGTAATAGGCTTAGACGCCATGGATCCTGCGATACACGACAGTATAAGAGGCGTTGAAGGCGCTTTTGACGCTGTGATTAGTGGTATTGAGCACTGTGTAGCCGCGAATCTTTATCTACATCTGAATATCGTTGCCTCAGTACCGAATTTCGCAGAACTCGCGCGGATCATTGAATATGGCGATAAAATCGGTGTCTATTCGTATTTCATCTATCGGTTCGTGCCTTTTGGGCGTGGTGCTGAGTGGCGTGATTCTGAACTCGGAAAGGAAGACTTCGGGGCTCTATTAGACTTGATACTCAAGAAGCAGCGCGAGGTGCATGCGATTTTAATTCCCGTTGCAGCACCTGAATACTGGGCTTACGTGCTTCAATCTCGCGGTATTCAGAACAGACGCTTAATACGCTTTTTGGGGCGGTTCTTCGGTGGTTGTTTAGCCGGGCAGGGGATGTTGTATGTCAAGCCGAACGGTGATGTATGGGCGTGCCCTTTTCTATCGCGATCGGCGGGCAACGTGAGAACGGACCGTTTAGATAAAATCCAGGCGAATTTAGGTGTGCTTTCCGAGATGACGAAGAGCGGTAGTGACTGTAACGGTTGTGTTTATGAGCCCGTGTGCGGGGGCTGTAAGACGCGGGGCGAATGCCTGCTGAGAATGTAATAGCAAAACCTTTTCAGGGTGTTTGTTTGGTTAACCACAGATCACACAGATTTTCACGAGAAGATAATGCTCTGGATCCGGCTTAAGTACACTATTGGTTTTTTATTCCCTGTTAACCCAAAAATCTTGTGCTAATCTCGTGAAATCTCGTGGTTTTTTACCCCTACTATACAAATACGTTTCAGGTATTTTCTGTAACTTTAATGCAAGATTACCACTATCATTAAATACGAGTATATTATAAAAGAGAAGTGATAAGAGATGTTTGACGAACCTGTAATAGATATATGTACAAAGGAAGTAACGACAGTAACGCCTGATACTTCGATAGCAAAAGCGATTGGCATCATGGAAACGAACAAGTTTCACAACCTTGTGGTACTTGACAGTGCAGAGATATATATGGTCAATATACAGGACCTGCTACTCGCGTCCAATCCGGAGTCACACGTGGATGCGTTCATGTTTACGCCGCACGGCATACACAAAGATACGCAAACCATAGACGCAATATCAGCGCTTGTGAATAGTGGTCAAAGAGGGGCGCCAATAGTTGCAGATGACGGTAAACTTGTGGGAATCGTTACGGAGCACGACATCATGAAACGGGGTGCCGACTCGCTCATATTGAAAGATACTACCGCGGCGAAGATAATGATCCACGACCCGGTATGTATGAAAGAGGCAGAAAGTATCGGTAAGGCAAGGAGTATCTTGAGAAAAAGCAGCCTGGGTCGCATTCTTGTCGTTGATAGCGCGGATAAAATAGCGGGCATCGTTACCGAAGGGGATATTGTAAGAAAGTTATACAAACCCAAGAAAAAAATGACCACGGGCGAATTCACAGGCGAGAAAGTACCGAGAATGGAGCAGCCTGTCTCGCTCATTATGAACTCTCCCGTGATCACGGCTGATGTGGATACAAATCTTGCTGAGATTGCGGGTTTGATGCAGAAACACGATATGCTTGCTGTTACTGTTGTAAAGGACCAGAGTCTGACCGGAATCGTAACGATTTCGGATATAATGCGATTTCTGAGTGAACTCCGCAAAGAGGCTAAGGTAGATGTGGAGATTCAAGGTACTATTGATGACGAATATAAGGCTATCGCAGATGAGATTATAGATAAAGAAGTGATTAAGATTGCCAGGTCCGCGAAACGGATACACTGGGTAAAAATTGTGATTAAGAAGGAGCGGGACCGAGGTGGTGTGTCTTATTATAAAATCGGCGTGCATGTGAAAACACCCAATAAATTGTATGTTGCCTATGGCGAACCCGGTGGCACGAAAACACGGATGACTGCGAGAGGTGTCGAGGAGATAGAGGTGAAAGCCGATAAGAGACGATGGGATTTCAGTGAGGTTTTGAAAGATGCTTTGATGTCTGTCCGGGGGCAGATAGAGAACGATCGGGGAAGGGGTAGGTGAGGTAACTTTCTTAGAAGGGACAGCATTAGATCAGCACCTTTAACGCTCTTTCTGGCTGCCCTTCATTTATTTCTTATTCGCAACATCAGGAACGCCCTCTTCAACCGAGGGCATATCTCCCTTTAAGTTTATTCGGCTTCTGTTGATGTCTAAATCGTTGCCTCTTCTGTTTCTACGAGCTCAGAATATTGACCTGGATCAGCAAATTGGAAAGCCTCTTTTCTTGCTTTTGGCTTTTCATATTCAAATTCGAGTTCAACAACACCGGGAATCCCAAGGGATTTTATCCTCATTTTCATAAAATCACTAAATAGAACTATGCCCAAGATTGCCACTCCTGTTAAAATCAGCGTTATCTCCAACCAATTATCTTTACTGAGTCCAAATAACTCTATTGACAAAACAAAGACAAACAGGATAATAAAAATGCGAAAGAGGACTAATTTTAACTCATTATTTAATAACTCGCCAACGCTGGTTAGATGTTTATGTGCTTCTACGTAAGTATTTTTTCCTTGAGTTGCTTTTTTGAAGTTGTTTTGGGCATTTAAAAAGCTAATCAGAGATATAGCACTTCCTTTTCCGTATTCGGCATATGCACATCCAAGGTTGTTGTAAAAATCCGCAGCCTTGTTTAGTTTTAAAGCCTTCTTAAATTCTGCTATGGCTTCTTTATATGCCTTTCTTTTGCTTAATACTAATCCAAGACCATTATGGGCATAATCAATAGCTTCAGTTATGTTTAAAGCTTCTCTGTATTCTTTTTCTGCAGTGTCATAGTCTTCCTCTATAGTATAAAGCAAATCTCCAAGATTGGCGTGAGCAATATCAAAATTCTTATCTAATTTTATTGCCTTATTGTAGTCCCTTTTTGCCTTTCTATAACTTTCTAACTTGTAATAAGCCTCTCCACGATTAATATATGCATCAACATATCCAGGATTGAATTCTATTGCTTTGTTATAATCTTCTATTGCTCTGTCAAAATCCCCTTTTTCGCCATAAGCATTTCCACGATTGTAATAAGCAAGAGCATATTCAGGATTTAAATCTATTGCCTTGTTATAGTCTTCTATTGCGGTATCAAAATCCCCTTTCCCTGAATAAGCATTTCCACGATTAATATAAGCATCAACATATCCCGGATTGAATGTTATTGCCTTGTTATAATCTTCTATTGCTGTATCAAATTCTTCTTTCCTGCCATAAGCAAGTCCACGATTATTATAAGCATCAACATATCCCGGATTGAATTCTATTGCTTTGTTGTAGTCTTCTATTGCTGTATCAAATTCTCCTTTTTCGCCATAAGCATTTCCACGATTGTAATAAACACCAGCATATTCAGGATTCAATTCTATTGCCTTGTTATAGTCTTCTATTGCACTATCAAAATCTCCTTTCCTGTAATAAGCAGCTCCACGATTGTTATAAGCATCAGCAAAATCATGATTTAATGTTATTGCCTTGTTATAGTCTTCTATTGCTCTATCAAATTCTTCTTTCCTGCCATAAGCAAGTCCACGATTAATATAAGCATCAACATATCCCGGATTGAATTCTATTGCCTTGTTATAATCTTCTATTGCTCTGTCAAATTCCCCTTTTTTAGAATAAGCATTTCCACGATTGCTATAAGTAAGAGCAAAATCAGGATTGAATTCTATTGCCTTGTTATAATCTTCTATTGCACTATCAAATTCCCCTTTTTTAGAATAAGCATTTCCACGATTGTTATAAGCACCAGCATATTCAGGATTCAATTCTATTGCCTTGTTATAGTCTTCTATTGCACTATCAAATTCCCCTTTCCTGTAATAAGCAGCTCCACGATTGTTATAAGCATCAGCAAAATCATGATTTAATGTTATTGCCTTGTTATAATCTTCTATTGCACTATCAAATTCCTCTTTCGCGTAATAAGCAAGTCCACGATTGTTATAAGCAAGAGCATCGCCCGGATTTAAATCTATTGCCTTGTTATAGTCTTCTATTGCTCTATCAAATTCTTCTTTCCTAGAATAAGCAAGTCCACGATTATTATAAGCATCAACATATCCCGGATTAAATTCTATTGCCTTATCAAAATCTTCTATTGCTCTGTCAAAATCCATTTTTTCGCCATAAGCATTTCCACGATTGTTATAAGCACCAGCATATTCAGGATTTAATTCTATTGCCTTGTTATAATCTTCTATTGCTCTGTCAAAATCCCTTTTTTTCGCATAAGCATTCCCACGATTGAGATAAGCATTCGCCAGATGTTTCCTTTCCCTTTCTTTAATCCCATTGTCTATGGCAATTTTCTCTAAAAATTCGAAATATGTACCTGCAAAATCATATTCTTCATTCTCTATGAGAAAAAATACCCTTTTTATCAATCCGCCAGCTAAAGAATCTGTGTCCTTATCCTTGCTAAGCTCAAATGCCCTTTCTATTTCCCCCTTTCTCAGCAGGACCTCTATTTCATCTAATAATTCTGACATTTTCTTGAAAGTTAGCTTGCATCCTCATTATTCACCACATCCTCCACACGAACATCCAAATCCACATCCACCACATCCAGCTCCTTCACCTCTTGGTCCCGCCGGTGATACCCCATCTGCTTGATCATCTTTCTGGCGATAGCCAGGTGCTCCCGCGCCCTATCCGTCTCCCTCATGGCCAGGTACAGCCGTGCATATTCCAGATGGCAATCTGCCTGATGCAGTCCCATTCCCCCTCGTTCTGCAATGGCCATAGCCTCTTCAATATCATGCTGCGCCTTATCGAATTCACCTTGCGCCCTGTACAGTTCTGCCCTGGACAGCAGACCGCGAATAATGAACTCTTGGACTTCTGCTTGCCGCAACCCATCCACTGCCTGGTTCAGGTGCTCTGCTGCCTGGGTGAAGTCCTGGCTGCCCTTTTGTAAGGCCATGAGAAGATGTGCTCTTCCAAGGGAGAGGTGGTCAAGGGCAATGTCGAGATGCCAGTTGTTTCTCCTTGCTATTTCAATTGACTGCTCAGCCCGGCTCTGCACTTCCTGATACTTCTCCTGACTCAGCAGCAGATCACAGTACCGAAACCCTGCTGATGAATACAGGAAGGGATACTCAGGCAACCTATCTTTTTGCATCTCCTCAGCCTCACGGAAAAGAGATTCGGATTCGGACTGGCGTCCGGCCTGATGCAGGGCATCGGCCAGAGTTGTCCTATTGACCTCTCGCTAAAAAGCATCGCCACTGCGGTCGGCCAGGACAACGCTCTGGTTGGCATACTCTAAGGCAGGGGCAATGTCGCCAATGGTCAGGTAAAGTTCGCTGAGGTTGCTGGCTGCGATGGCTGCGTTTTTCCATCTCCCTTGTGCAATCCGGGCCTCTAATCCTGCCTTCATTGGAAGCGCGGCCTCTTTCAGACGGCCAAGCGCCAGGAGATATAAGCCAGCCAGGTTCAGGATATAGGCTTTATCAGCTTCAGTAAGCCCGGCTACTGGTTTGTCCCAGAGTGAATCAAAGAACCCGGAGATTGCAGCCAGATCAGCACCAAATGCTCCAAGCTTTTTAGTATCGAAAGCCTCATTCCCCCTAAGAATCCGGCGCCAGTACACATCATCCATCGCATCCTGGTAACGGCCGGCTTGGCAGCCGTGTGCCACAGCAGCATAGAGTGGACTCATCTCTTCGATGGTATCGGGATATTCTTTAGCTATCTGTTTGAGGTGTTCGTAGAGACGGTTGTTCCCTTCCTGCCAGGCTTCAGGGTACGCACCCTTAAGCTGCTCGCAGAAATGTTCCCGCACCACGGGATGAGCATCCAGTAGATCAGGCTGGTGCCTGCTCTCTGAGGCAATCAGTCTGGTCTCACGCAACCTGTAAACGAGGCGCAGCCAGTCAGCTTCTGACAGCCTCTGGATGTGCTCAGTCAGATTCTGGATGACCGGGGCGGCCCGCAGGGCAGCAATAGACTCTGCATCGGCAGGGTGGTCAAAGAGACCGAGCATTCTCAATACCTCCACTTCCGGTCCCTCGCCAAAGTGTCGTTCAAATGCCGCTATCATCCGGTGCGGATGCCGTCCTTCTTTTTCCGGAATATTCAGATCAGATATCTCAGCAGCGTGGGAAATGTGGTGACCCGGGATTTCGTGCAGGTAGACACCAAGTAGGCAGACAGCCAGGGCATGGTTGCCGAAATCACGGGTAGCTGCTTCCAGTTCGACATCGGTGCCCTGTACGCCGCTCATCCGCAAAAGAGCCCGCCCTGCCTCGGCCGAGATCAGCTCCAGGTCCTCTTGGTAACTGGTCTCCTGGAATGGTGCCAGGTCGGCTACTGCTTCACGGGTGGTGATGACACATAAGCCGGAGTTCTGGCGGGCCAGCTCGGAAATGAGGGTGGCCAGTGCAGGATCCTTAATCTTCCCGCACTCGTAGCCATAGTAGGATTGAAGCGGTTCCAGTCCGTCCAGCACCAACAGGGTCTTATTCTTTCGTATCAGGTCGGCCAGCCGCGTGCCCTTATCCCAGGGAGAGCCTGCTTTCGGATCGGGATCACCGAACCAGGCCAGCACCTCGGAAATGAACCGGTCGGCCGATGTGACCTTATCACCTGTCCCTTGGCTGTGAAAGGACCATGCAAAGACTTTACGCGCGCCTCGATAGTTCTCAGCATCCATGCGCTCAAGCCATTTATTGATAAGGGTAGATTTTCCCACCCCGCCCCAGGCTACAAAGCTGGCAATATGTGTATTATCGGATTCCCAGGCTTTGTCCAGCATCTCCAGTTGCTTCTGTCGGCCGAAGAGTTCCGCTCCGGTCATCGGGAGGCGGTGGATATCGATTTTCTCTGGAGGGGACCAACGGTGGGACGGTTGAGGTGGTTTGTAGACGGGGTTGTCAACAATGTCAAAAATGTTTTCTGCCACTTCGGCGAAGACCTCGTCTGGTTCGTCCTTGAAATCTTTGGAAACTGATTTGCCATCACGAGGCAGCATCTGGATTTCTTTTAGCCAGGGGACAGCTTTCCATAGGCAGGGCCGCAACAGTACTGGAATCAGGACCATTCCCTCTTTTTCACGTCGTTCTAGCAAATAGGGGATTTCCTCTTTTATGCAAAAGTCAGAGGACAGGTAATCGGCTGAGATCAGACAAACTGCTACTGCTGCCCGGTCCATGACCTGTTTGATTTCGTTAAACCATTTGCCTCCCGGGTCAATCTGCCCGTCGTCCCAGATGGTAATCAGATACTGCTTTTCCAGCATCTTCAGATGGGGACGCAGGCGGTTCTTCCAGGCTTCGTCCTTATGACTGTAGCTGATGAAAACAGTGGGGCTGGTCATAGCGTAGTTTCCCTATGGACCTTCGGGTTATTAATTGTATAACAATTGGGAATTGTATATGATACATTGTAACTGCTCATTATTCAGTGGATTTGAATTCCAAACTACAATACCCAATATCAAAATCGCAATGTTCAAAACAAACCTTTCTTTCCGCGAAGCGTTTTTTGCAAAGCAAAAAAAAAGTTTGTTTGGAATTTAGGAATTTAAATTATGATTTTCCATCTTCCACACGAACATCCAAATCCACATCCACCACATCCAGCTCCTTCACTTCCGCTTCGGAACCGAGCAACTCGCTAAGACTCGGCTTTGTTCTACCACTGTCACCCGATATTAACTCTTTTATGTACAACCCGCCATCGCACTTTGTTTCTATATCACAAATCCCATCTGCAAAGTGCACCAGTTTCATCTCATTCACTCGCCTCTTCCGCACCAAATCCGCCCTTCTATGCACCACCCTCGTAGGAGTCTGCTGCTCTATCACAGCACCATCCAACGCAGCCACAGCATCCCGCAACTCCGCCTCTTTCACATCCGCATTTAGCTGCACTTCGACCCGGTAAGTTTTAGCCGCTTTCGCATTCTTCACCCGTGCTACCATCTCCCTATTCACGTATTTCAGATCAGTCACCTCCAATTTACCGGTGTTCTCTTCCTTCACCTTCGCCTCTAACATCTGTAAATCAACGTTTCGCAGTTTCGGCTCCTTTAGCTCCACCACAAACGGGCGACCCGACCCGAGCATTCGCGCATCTATATCCTCTCTTCCACTGCCATGCAATACCATGTCCTCGCCTCGGAACTCGTCCAATACCGAATCCTTTATCAGTTCCTCGACCGATTCCGCATACATCTTACCCGTGAAATTGCATCGTTCGCAGCCCCTACCACGACATTCACGGCAGAACCATTTAGTTTGTGGTATCCCCCTTAGAAACTTCCTGTATCGGCCATAGATGAAGACCGAATTCACTTGCAACTCCACCTCGCCCGTCCACAAATTCAATAAAACCACAACGTCCGGTCTATCGAACTCCGCTATCTTACCCGTCTCCTGCTCTATCTTCTTCCCTACTTCGCGGTTCAACTCCGCTTTTAGCGGCTCCGCGAAAGAAGCACCTGCAATCTCCCACATCAACTCCTCGTTCTCTAAAATCAGCCCGCTTACTTTTGTGCCCACTAAAAACGTGTCGTATTCATATTCATTCAGCGTTTCCAGCGCTTTTGAGACCCACACATCTAAATGCTCGAACAAACCATTGCATAGCCAGCATTTACCCGTTTCTATCTCTACGTCTCTCTTTTTCAAAGCGTCCTTTAGTATCTCGCCCCGAGTCTTATTCGATAGTCCCGACGAAACCTTCGCAAATTGTCTGCCAATGCAATTGTCGCATATAGGGCCAAGTCCTTCACGTACTATCTTCTGCGCAATCTCTATTATCTCTGCTCTATCCAATTCGGATTCTCCAACGTTTTCAGTGCCCATTTCTCATTTAGCTATCAAATGCACAGGGAAAGATAAACAACTTTTGGTATCACGCCACAACGATCTGAGACTAAGATTGTTGTATCCCGCCTCCCGGATTTGAACCGGGGACATCGCGGTGTCCGCGCGCGCGGTATTTTTACCTTGGGAGGTGGTCAAAAAGTCACACTACAGCCGCGCACTCTTCCAAACTGAGTCAAGGCGGGTACGTTAATACCTTTATTTTTGTACTATAAAAGCTGAAGTAAAACTCTAAATACTTACCTGTACCAATGCGGAAAACCAACCTAAACGCTATTTTTTTTCTTTTCCGTAAACGCTATTTTTTTTTACAAAAGAAAAGGGTTTAGTCAATAGTGCAACTTCAACTTCTTCGCCTTCTTCTAATAGCTCCTTTCCTTTCGTCATGAATACGTACCCGTCCGCCTTGGATAATGTTGTGATTGCGCCCGAGCCAGTGAGAATCGGGTAAACCACGTGCTTTTCGTCTTCCATCACCAGATTCACAAGCACGTATTCATTTCTACCGGGCTCGGAAAAGATTCTAATCGCCGCCTTCGCTTTCGTTCTCTCGGCCTTTTCCATTTCCGCTTCATTTCGCGGATACTCGCCTGAGATTGTACGCAGCAGAGGTGCCACGAAAAGATTGAATGTAATCAAAGCAGAAGTGGGATTACCGGGCAATCCGAATACCAGCACAGCCTTTTCACGGCACAACCCGAGTATGAACGGTTTCCCTGGCTTTATGTCCACACCGTGCACAAGTATCTCTCCCTGTTCCTCTATAGCTATGGGCAGCACGTCACCTGCGCCGGCTGAAGTGCCACCAGAAAGGATTATAACATCCGCACCCTCGTTTCGCGATTCCTTTAGCTTCCCCGCCATCTCTTCGATGTTGTCACGGGTAATTCCGAGGAGTAAAGGTGTGCAGCCATTATCTCTAACCGAATCACCGAGAGTCTGTGCGTTAACATCATATATTTTCCCGCGTGCGAGCTCTTCGCCTGGCGTTACTATTTCGTTGCCCGTGGATATAACCGCAACTACCGGCTTTTTACGAACAAGAACTTCGTTCAGTCCACAAGCAGCCAGAACTCCTGTCTCGCGCGGTGTCAGCACGGCTCCGCTCTTCACTATCTGCTCTCCCTGCTTTATGTCCGAGCCCGCGAGCATGATATTCTCGCCTGGCGCGACTGGTTTGTATATCTTTACCGTTCTTACTGCTGCTGTCGTATCCTCCTCATCGGTATTTTCTATTTTAACAACTGCGTCCGCTCCTTTTGGTATGGGCGCACCGGTAGATATGCCCATGCAAATGCCCTTTTCTATCTTTTGCGAAGGGACCTCCCCTGCTAATATATAACCCTTTACAGTCAACGAGGCGGGATTATCTTCTGCCGCGTAAAACGTATCAGAAGCTAAAACGGCATAGCCATCCATGGTTGCACGGTCAAAGGGCGGAATATCAAGCGGCGAAAAGAAATCTGTGGATGCGATTCTACCAAGTGCCTCTCCACTGTCCACTCGCACTTTCTCCGTTGCTGCGGCTATTTTATCCGCAAGCTTCGCACTTAATTCCGCGATTATCCGCGATACTTCTTCCTTTTCGGTTATTTCTAAGAATTCCTTGCCCATAGAACGTTCTTAAAACCGGTTAGTAGAAATAAAAGCTTTACCAAAAGAAACAGTAAAAAAAGGGAAAAAATAAAAATTTGGAAAACTTTTTGCTTCCAAAAATGTTTGTAAACACTCATTCAGTTGTCTCTGCTTCTTCTTTTGTCTTTGTTTCCCGCTCGGTTCGGTAACCAAAAGCTTCAAGCATTTCTATTGGGAACGGAATGACGACTGTAGTAGCTTTCTCCTCTGTTGCCTCTTTTATTGTCTGTAGTGTTCGGATGAACATTCCTCCCTTCTCGCTCTCGAGTACTCTCGCCGCTTCTGCGACCTTCTGCGCCGCCTGGAACTCAGCATCTGCGGTGATTATTCGTGCTCTTCTATTCCTTTCTGCTTCTGCCTGTGCTGCCATTGCACGCTGCATCTCTTTTGGCAGTTCCACATCCTTTATCTCCACTGACGATACCTTTATGCCCCACGAATCAGTCGCTTCGTCTATTATCTTCTGCAATTTGTGGTTCAACTTATCCCTCTCCGAGAGTAATTCGTCCAGTTCCGCCTGCCCAATCACGCCCCTTATCGTAGTCAATGCTATTTGAGAAGTGGCATATTGGTAATGCTCCACTTCGGTTACCGCCTTCTCCGGATCAAGTACCCGATAGTAAACCACAGCATTCACGCGTGTCGTAACGTTATCCTTAGTTATAACTTCCTGCGGCTGAACGTCAAACACCGCTACCCTGAGGTCTATCTTTATCATGGTCTCGAATATGGGGATAATCAGAAACAGTCCGGGCCCTCTCGCACCTACCAAGCGACCAAGTCTGAAGATTACACCCCGCTCGTATTCCTTCACTACCTTTACCGAAGATGCCAGTATAATCACTACCACAATTATTATCCCTATTAGCCAGCCATAATCCATCTTTTCGTTTCACCTCCTATATTTGGATGATGTCTATTAATACATAAATCACTTGGGAGTAACCCCTTAATCTCCATCGGAAACACTTGCTTGATATACCATTCGGGCGAAACGACACTATCTCCACCGGAAATGGTCCCGAAAGGGTTTTATAGTCTCTATGCAATATTATAAAGTATGTGACATGTGCATAGCGCATGTGCGAAACAAAGGGGTAATGGAAATATGACTGTAAAATCGGAATATAACGTTATTCGGAAAAAGGGAAAAACAAAACTAAGAATAGTGCCTTATTTTTTAGTGGCAATTGTATTTGTGGCGTTAGTCGCATCTGCGGACGCTTATAGTATTGGTTTGAGTAAGAATACCGATAAGGGTACCTACAGTGTAGGCGAGACCATCACCTACACATTGCAAGTGGCGAACACGGATACCGTTTATAATTGTACCTTGAATGTCACGGATACCTATCCTAATGGCACGGTAGAGATATTAGACAGTAGCCTACTTCTGGAGCCAGGAACTAACGAAACATACCAAAGGTCGTATGTTGTGCAGGCTGCGGATGTAGGACTCGATAAAACGGTGCGAAATGTACTCAAGGTCGAAGGTGTCAACGCGAATAGCGAAGAAATCAGTGCCACAGCACCGAAGAGTTCTTCGGTTCTTAGTCCTTTAATAGCGATTATGAAGACTGCTTCTCTGGATGGCTCGTGTCCAGGTTCCGATCCTTTAACTGCGCATCTTGGCGATACAGTAACGTATTGTTTTACCGTTATCAACAACGGGGATGTAAACATGACTAATATTGAAGTCACAGATGACACGCATGGGGCAATAACGCTTACAAAAACGTCTCTAGTGCCGAGCGCATCCACAACTGGTACATTAATCCATGTCGTTACCGACTCAGATATACCCTCTATTACCAACAACGCCACGGTTACGGCTAGCACAGAAGATGGCGCGCTGGAAGTAACAGATTACGATACTTGCACGGTCTCCGTAACAGCATTGGACGGTATAAGAGTGGAGAAGACCGCTTCACCAACAGAAGGTGTCAATGGCACAGAAATCAACTTCACAATTACAGTGTATAATCTACAAGATGACGCTTTAAGCCCCGTTTACATCAACGACAGTTTACCGCAAGAGCTGGTTTTTGTCAGTGCTACAGACGGCGGTGAAAATAACAGCCTGTGGGTCAATTGGACCATAAACAGCTTAGCCGCTTCGAGTGCAAAGACGGTATATCTTGTGGCGCGTATAAATGTCACGGATAGCTCTCTTGGGACGTTGACCAACCATGTCAATGTTACAGGCAATTCAACCAGTGGCATAATTACCAACGAGACAACAGCAGATGTAAGGGCATATACAACGGCACCTACTATTGTTGGCATGGTACAGTCAAGTGATCATCCACTTGAAGGAGAAAACGTGACAATTACGACTCACGTTACAGACGACCTCGGTGTGGCGTCGGTAAACTTAACCTACACTAACCGCTCCAACTACGTAACGACGGTCTCTATGAACTTCATCAGTGGTACAATTTTTGATGGTTACTGGAATGCTACAATACCAGGTCAGCCAGCATTTGAAACCCTAACCATTTACGTTACCGCCTGCGATGTGACTGGTAACTGTACGTCCACCCTGCCGCATTTGAAACATTGGTCAAAAGACTTGAGCAGTATATGCCCGTGGGGTAACAAAAGTCGTATTTACCCGGCTGTCCAGCGATACATACCAGGACCAAATACTGGTGAGCGCACACCCGCACAAATATGGACTCCATATTTCAGATCTAGTCTCTGTAGATGGGCGTAGCCTCGATCTCCACCCCTTGTTTTTTCCTTTTTTATCGTGCGCGCGTCTCGCTTATTTCACCCGCAATGTTCTTCTGCATCATCGCCTGCACTTCGTCCATATCGGTAGTCTGACCTAAGACCCACATCAATTTTACCAAGGCGGTCTCCGGCAACATATCCTCGCCCTCTATTATCCCTGCACGAATCAAATCACGACCTGTATCATAAACCCTGTCGCATACTGTTCCATACAAACATTGAGAGGTCATTACAACCGGTATCCCCGATTTTGTCACTCTTTCCACATAGGGGATCCACTCCGCGGATACATGCCCCAACCCTGTTCCTTCTAAAACAATTCCTTTGTATCCCTGCGCCATGAAGAAGTCTAATATCCCTGGGTCCGCGCCCGGATAAAACTTAATGATGCTACATTTCTCCTCTAATTTGCCTTTCAGCTTTAATTCGTTCTCGCCTCGCCTCGTATAAGCAGAAAGGAACTCAAACTTTATTTTCCCTGGATCGTTCGCATCATAATAGACCTTTCCTATGGGCCTATCATTTACCGATTGAAAAGCGTCCCTCGCGGAGGTATGCAACTTCCTCACTTTCGTGGCCCGATGAATAAAACAGAAATTGTCAGAGGTATCCCCGTGCATCACGACAACAACTTCTGCAATGTCGCTGCATGCAACCTTTGCCGCACCGATTGCATTCATTGCCGCATCACTGGACGGTCGGTCGGAACTACGTTGCGAGCCAACAAGGACGATGGGTACAGGCGTTTGGACCATAAATGAAAGCGCTGCAGCGGTATAGCCCATCGTGTCCGTGCCGTGCGTCACAATTATACCTTCCGCGCCAGCCTTTATCTCGTTATAGACCTCAGTTGCGAGTTTTTGCCAATATTCAGCACGCATGTTTTCGCTAAGTATGCTATATAGTACCTTCCCGCGGATGTTCGCTATCTGTCCTAACTCCGGTATTGCTTCGAGTATATCCTCAGTCGAGAATTGTGGTGATACCGCGCCGGTGCGGTAATCCACTTTAGAGGCTATTGTGCCACCTGTGGAGAGAATAGACAAACTTGGTAAGTCTTTTTCGCCATGCGGGCCTTTTTCTAATTCGTAAGTCCCCTTTCCCGCACCTTTCACTATTTTTTGGCTCGTTATCACCTCAACATCTACGTGTTCCGGATTTATACCCACATTATAACCGTTATCGAGCTTTAGGACAATATAACTAGACACAGTTGGCATTACGGTTCCTTCATAGACTACCGTACCATTGCCGCTCTTCTTCTTTATCCTTACTCGCGTGCCTTCTCGTAACTGCATCACTTATGTATTAAGTCAGTGGTTTTTTATTAAATGCAAGAGGTATGAATGCGGTATTTAAACATACAATAACCCGATGTGCAGGAATGCACCTGCCACGTGGTTCATATTACTGTTTTAAAGAGGTGTTGCGGCTCTCAAAATGAATCCAGCAAAAGTGGCAATAGGACAATCAAAGCGGATTCAATAATAGCGGCAATAACTAGAAGAAGAAGTATAAGCGTGAAGAAAACCCTCAAACCGTTTCCTACTTCTCGCTTTAAATTACGGTCTCCTTTTTTTTTCAGTACCTCGCGTCCCAATTTCAAACCAATTGCAACACTGATGAAAAAAGCGGGCAGCTCAAATATCCCATGTGGTACTATCGCAAAAAGGATTATCAGTCCCTCCTTTCGTGCGAACCATCCGATTAACCCGCCATTGATAAAAGCAGAAAACATAGGGAATATACCCAGCAGTGGTCCTAATAAGATGGCAAGGAAACAGGTGAAAGCATTTTTCAAGAATATCAGGATAAAAAAAACGGAAAAAAGTAGCCATGTGGGAAGAACCTCGGAAAAGCCTTTTAGAGTCTCGCTTAGCTGCTGAAGATCTTCTAACTGTGCATTGAATACATCGTTTAGAATACCATTATACCCGAGGACGGCGGAGCCTACGAAAAGAGCAACAACGAACAGGACGTAGAACCTGAGAGAATAAAGATATGTACGCAACGAAAATTTCTCTTCCATCTTTTTCTTATGCCCCCTTTAGTCAGATACTACGGTATAGTCCTCATGACATTACGGTATGGTAAACTTAGCGAACTTAGCTTTTTGTGCTTTCTTGACCATTCTCCATGCTTCCTGTTCGGTATCCTTCAAGGTCTAGCGTTACGTAACGGAAACCCAGCTTTTTCTGTTGTACGCATATATCCGCAAGCATTTTTGTATCGAAAAACATCGCAAGCTCTTCCTTTAATACTTCTATCCGCGAGATTCCGTCACGGTGCAGCCTAACCCGAACTTGTCCGAAGTTCCGTGCTATTAAGAACTCCTCTGCCGCTTCTATCATCTTAAGTTTTTCGCTTGTTATCCGCTCTCCGAAAGCGATCCGGGTAGCTAAGCATGGATTTGGTGGCTTATCCCAGAACGGCAGCCCTATCTCCTTTGCCATTTGTCTTACTTCGGGCTTCGTTATCCCAACTTCCGTAAGAGGGTGCCATAAACCTTCTTCTTCTGATGCCGCAATGCCCGGACGGTGTTCACCAAAATCTGAGGTAGTGACGCCTTCTGCAATTGTTGTTAGTCCCTCTTCTGTCGCAACTTCTGTTAAAGCTCGTGAAAAAACCGTTTTACAATGATAGCATCTGTTATACGGATTCACGACAAAATCTTCGTCTATCAGCACTGAGAGCGGTACTATCTTATGAGCGATGCCCTTCTGGTTTAAAAAGTTCTTGACATGCTCTAATTCCCTTCTTGGAAATAATTCACTGTCTATCGTTGCTGCCTGGACTTTTTCACCCAAGACTTCATAAGCAACCGTCAGCAGGAAGCCACTGTCAACGCCGCCTGAGAACGCGACAAGTAGATTCTCCTTTTCCGTTATTTTTTCCTTCAAACGCTCAAGTTTCTTTTCCGTTGTGAGGGCAAGCATGATTGAAGGTA
>Ga0255453_1009_pt1 | contig 30886 bp, 27 predicted proteins | sample ANMaggQLBNCT01G4_FD_182628 | JGI IMG/M metagenome (GOLD analysis project Ga0255453, IMG submission 182628) | Sediment cell enrichment communities from methane seep in Santa Monica Basin, California, United Staets - ANME aggregate JGI... | ecosystem: Environmental > Aquatic > Marine > Cold seeps >...
CCGCTCTTTAACATTCCTGAGTACGTTTGTGAACAGATCAAGAGTTTTCTGCACTCCACTTGCTATCTCTGACAATATCTTCTTCATCCGCACGTTCTTCTTCCTCCACCTTTGTTTAGTTTTTTTAGTGACGAATTTTTTAGTACGCCTAAGTGTGACTTTTCCTATATAATCCCAAATTTGCGTTTGTATATAAAATCCTACCTTTTTAAATACCAGGATCATCTAATATCCCCCTTTAGCACTTTACTAATCAAATACATATGTTATTAAGGGTTTTTGTCCTATTTAAGCTTTTCTATTTTCTTATATTTAGAAAATACTATCACAAATTAGTATAAAACCGTTTTAAACGACTATAACAAAAATTATCTGAAAAAGGGATAAAATTAATAAATTGCTTTATTAATGGGGATAGGATAGGTCTGCTTCCAGAGGCTCATATCTACTTAGAATTAATATCTGTTTTGAAGCATACCATTGGAACTCAAGCTCCCCTAACTCTTGCAGCCAGTGCTAACTATGCTCGCTGTCTGCTGAGTATAGGTGATTTTCAGGGATGTCGTAAGGTAATGGAAGTTACACATCCCCTCCAGGTTCAAACCATTGGCAATGGACATGAACACACAATTATGGGGACATGTTACTTAGCTATGGCTTTATGTCAACTTGGAGAACTATCAAAAGCAAGGGCACTTATTTTGGAAAGTTTAGACCCGGCAAGAAAAGAATTAGGAGAAAAACATCCTGCAACATTGACACTACTCCATAACTTATCAGAAGTTTACAGGATGTTGGGTGATATTCCTGAGGCATGTCGTATTAGCGAAAATGTTTACAAAGCAAGATTAGAGGTGTTGGGCCCATTGCATCATGAGACATTGTTAATCCAGTCGATAACAGCAATTAATCTGCGGGAATTGGGTGAGGTGAAAAAAGCCCGTGACATGTTTACGTCGGCTCTGGCTGGGCTTAAACAGGTCTTATCATTTGAACACCCTGATTGTCTAACCTGTGCTCACAATTTTGCCGAACTTTTACGTCGTGAAGGTGAACTCACTGAGGCAGAAGTGCTTTTTGAAAAAGTTTATCATGCTCGCAAGCGAGTCCTTGGTAAAAAACATAAGGAAACCATCACAACGATCGCCTCTCTATCCGCAGTAAAGTTAGCACAACAAAATATTACAGAAGCACAGAAACTAATGGAGAATGCCCTGACATTATCGTCCCATCTATTTGGCGAAAACCACAAGGAAACTGCAATGTTTCGCTGGAACCTCTCCGGAATACTGGCAATAAAGGGAGATGTGAAATTGGCATTCGACAATCTTGCTTTGACTCTGGTACCAATTGACGAATCATTGGTAATGCGCTTAGGGAATCTCTCCTCTGAAGCTGCAAATCTCACCTTGGGCATAAACAACACTCACATGGATTTGCTCCTTACCCTACTATTTCACACTTCTTTAATACGGGAACCACAAACTGTGAAACGTGCATTTGCCGTGATCTTACGCCGCAAGGGCATTTGGGCGGATGTAGAACGGGCCAGGCTCAGACAACTTCGCACACATAGGGATCCTCATGTCCGTGCACTCGGCTCTAAGGAACTTGAGCTTCTGAGAAAAAGGGCCATCTTGATGGAGTCGATGATGTCTCAAATAAAAGACATAGCATTATCAAGAGTTTCGTCGCTTCCAGAGATGGCAAAAGCTATAGGTGTTAACAGGCTGGGTGTGATTTCGGAGCAACTCCAACAACAGCTTTCAACCATTGATGCGGAGAGACAAGATGTCATCGCCAAGCTTGGGGCCCTAACCATGGAGACAACTTTTAAAAATACTTTGATGTCGCCAACCCCTGAAGAGATTCTAGATCGTTTATCTCCAGACAGTATTCTGGTTGATTTCGTTCGCTATTCCAAACTTAAGCTTGAAGGTGATAAACATGAATCACTTGGAGACTTCTATGCCGCCTTTATTTTGGCCCCAGGAAGAGACATTATTGCGCTTGATCTGGGTTCAGCGGACAATCTGGACAATGGGATCAATAAATTACGACAATCTATTGCTGAAAGACAGAAGAACAGTGTTCTGGAAGCATCCACGTATTTGTCAAATCTTTTGATAAAACCTATTTGTCAATATTTTCCTGATGGAGTTAAAAATCTTTTCCTCTCTCCTGATGGGCAGTTATGTTTACTACCCTTCGAGTGTTTGCTGAGTCCTATGATACCTGAGAGGTTTCTTGTTGAAGAAGTATCTATGGTCTATCTTGGGACTTCAAGGGATCTTGTGATTTCAACTGATTCTAAAGTAATGGAAGAACCAGCAAAGGCCTTGGTGGTTGCGGCACCAGATTTTGATCTATGTTCTGAAAATCAAACTCCTATTGGATACTTAAAGCGATTTGATCCACTTGATGGTACAATCGACGAAGGGGAAAAAGTATCTTGTAGACTTAGAGATTCAGGATATGAGACACTTCATCTTGTAGGAGCAGATGCAGGATACGAAAATGTCAAAACCAATCTGATGTCAGGGGTGAGCATCTTTCATGCAGCTACACATGGCGTATTTGATCATACAAAAGCCTTAGGAGCGGTCTTGGCGTTCCAGGATCCGAGCAAAAGTGGAAAGAGGCTATACATACTTTCTCCAACACAGGGACTCTTGCAATCGTACTTGGCTCTGGCAGGAGCCAATAGAATATTTTTTAAACCTTCTGAAGAGGTTAAGCAACATTTATGTTCAGGAAAATTATCTGCTTTGGATATCCTTGAGATGGATTTGTCGCATATAAAACTGGTTGTACTTAGCGCTTGTAGGACTGGGCAAGGTGCGATAGTCCGCGGTGAAGGAGTGTTTGGTTTTCGCCGGGCGTTTACCTTATCCGGTGTCAAATGCTTGATAATGAGTCTTTGGCCAATAGCTGATAAAGAAACCGTTGAGCTTATGAATTACTTTTACTCCTTACTGCTTTCAGAAAAGTCCCCGAGCCCAGCTCAAGCACTACACCAAGCACAACTGAAATTTATCAGCACATTTCGTAAACAAAGCCGCTGGCCAGATCCATTTCTTTGGGCACCTTTCATCTGCCAGGGATCTGGTTCGAAGTCTTCTATCAAATGACTTACAATAAAATGATAAAATGGATAAGGTGGTGCCTGAATTTTGTTTTGGCTATACTACCAAAAGAGCACGGCACAGCATATAACATGATGTAAAAGACTTCGTTTCACTTCGTCCAAAAATTTTGCTTCGCAAAACTTCTTTTACATCAGAACCGTTGTACGAAATGCTTGGGAGGTTAACTTTAATTGTAAAACACATGTATATATAAATAATAAACCCACTAGAAAAAAAAGATAGAAGGAAATACAAATGAGCGCGCGCGCGGAAACTCTGTTATGCAAAATTCTTAACGCTAAAAGAGAAAACTCATTAGGAGGGTCACTTGATGACGGAAAAATCAGAAATAGATAGAGCGGTTTTGGATGAGGCCTGCCGTCGTGGGTCTGATTATTTGATGCGGTATGCCTGTGCCCCCGGTGTTTTTGCTGCGGTTATGGACACTCTGGGCTACGGAGACGATCCCGCGGTTAATGACGTTTGGAAAGCTGCCGTAGGCTTAATCGGTGGAACTGGCAACATGGCCATTGGAACCTGTGGTGCCATGGCCGGTGCCGCTATGGCAATAAGCTATAGTTTCGGCCTTACAAAGGGGGAACCCGAGGACATGATGAAGATGCTCAATGTCACCAGTGTGGTTGCTGAGGTGGGTAAAAAGATGCAGGAGAAATACGGTCACATACAATGTCAGGAGGTTCAGTTCCATCTCTTGGGAAAATCCTACCGATTCACCAATCCGGAGGCTATGCAAGAATTTATGACTCTATCGAGTGAGGATCCTGCCTGCAAAGAAGTAACCGGAGACCTTGCCAGATGGACCGTGATGAAAATTTTGGAGCACAATCCACATTTCTCAAGACGAAAACAAAAATGAGACAAAACCTAATTCCTTCCAACATTCACAAGTTGTTTAGTGTAATCCGTTGCTATACTCCTAATAGCCGAAAGTCATGTATTATAATGCGTATTATACCTGGAAAGTTCGATACAACGTTCACTCAAACATTCCGTACATCCTGAAAAGTCCTACAAGTTACAAAAACTCCAATTTTATTAAGCCCGCCTGCCGCAGCATTTCTTATATTTCTTGCCTGACCCACATGGACATGGATCATTGCGACCAATTTTCCTTGAACTGGATGATTTTGTGTTCTTGGCGGGATTCTTTTTGGATCGGTCTTTGAACTGTATTAGTGGTAGTGGGTTGTTTTCAGTCCCGAATTCTTCATCGCTCTCACCTTCTGGAATTGCATCGTGATCAACCAAGCCTAAAACTGCGAATTCAAATGTGCTTACTTAACATTTTTTCCTAGCATGGTTTTCGCTCTCGCGATTATATCCTTCGCATTTGGGCTGTCCGGATACAACTCCCGAATCCTCTCTCCGAGCTCTAGTGCCCTTTTGTATTCTCCTAGAGTGAAGTAGGCGTCCGCGGTCTCCCAGAGCAAAAACTCCGAGTTCGGATCGTCTTTCAGTTTAGCCTCGTTTATTTCTATGAGGCCCCTCCAATCCTGGTTATAGAAGCATCTGGCAGCTTCTTCCCAACCTTCAGCAGACATCTTATTTTTATGGGTGTTAATTGGTAATCTCTCTCTCGCTCTTATTTGTATGCACTTAACACCATTTATCTATAAATTAAACGAATTCTATATTAAAAGCTATTCTCTAGAACGTTCCGAGCATATCGGAAGTCCTGTCGGGTGTGGGGGCGGTTTCATAACTCATCAGGCTCACAACTTTCGGCAACCACTTCAATAATTTCGGGTTTCATATACCGGATTCGGCCTCCAATTTCCTCAATTTCCTTTTTAAGCTGCGAATAGGAAATATATTTACAAATTTTTGGTAATGGTGGGTTGAGTCTCGCAAATGTTGGCCTATTTATCTCATTCATCACTTTCTCACGTCTATCGTCTGGAGCGACCAAGTATAGATTGAGCTTGATGTTTGGTTGCATGCTAACCAAATCAGACATCCTCAAAAGTCCAGAATAGATTGCCGAAGTATGTTCGACTTCAAAAGCTGACAATATTGCGTCTCCTCGCAACCACAAAACGTCTATCAGTTCGATTGTTCTATTTGTTGCATTATCAAATTGTCGAGGCAACTCGCTTCTTAAATTTGGTATATCTTGAAACGGTTTTCCTTCGTATTCACGATTTCTATCGTTTCTTGCAACCCATACACCCAATCCCAAATCAGATCCAAGTTTTAACAACATCCATTGAATTTCTTCATGGGTTGTTATTCCTTCCAGAGGTTCCTTTGTTTCAACTTCTTCATCCGTTGTTTCTTCAGGAATGGTTACTACCCCCATTTTTGATTCATATGTTTTTGGATGACGCCAGTACTTCTTCTCGTCATAATCTCTTTCGATTGGATTAGCTATGGTATCCTTGATGGCTTCGACTATTATTTCCCCATCACTAGGGTTGAAACGTGCAGGAGAACCTCTGAAGAAACCAGACCAAGCATTTCTTGATTTTAACCCCTGAAATAACGAAAGCCGGTCACGCAAATCAAGAATAGGGATTGCTGTTTTGGGTTCTAGTTGATGTATCAATTCAACCTTAAACCGACAAGGGTAATCTGCCCATTCCCAAATGGACGTTTTATCAATATAGAGTTCTGATTTCACCTCTAATACGCCTATTAATCTCGAAACTCCTGTCAGATAGCAAATCAAATAATCTCCTGGATGAATTTTCGCTGCTGCTTTTCTTCTTTGCTCCCTAAAACCACTCACATTAGTCCCATTTTCCAAAAACTCTTCCCACGTCTTGCCGGTGAATAGATTTAGCCAATACTTTCCACTCATCTTATCTCCGCCCGATGCACCCATTTCCAATAACTTCCGTATAATCGTATTTCAAAGCAGTACAAATATTTCAATCCCTTCTACCCCTCAGCCATACGAGATATGTAGCAAACAGTCCCACTCAAACACCCGACACAAGCGTAGCAATACCAACCGCACCCGCGTACTGCGAATTCGGTGGCACAATAATGTCCACACCCAGCATTTTCTCAAACTCTTTCTTCACACCTTCTACCAACGACACCCCCCCGACAAAGATAATCGGCGGTCTCACCTCCATCTCCTGTATCTGATTCTCATACACCTGATTCGCAACGGACCGACACGCCGCCGCCGCTACATCTTCTCGTTTCACACCCGAAGCAAGCGTAACGACAAGACTCTGTATCCCGAACACCATGCAATAACTCTGCAAATCGTGTTTCTCCTTGGACTTAAGCGCAAGCTGCCCCAATTCCGAGATGTGCACATCCAACCTATGCGACGCCACCTCTAAGAACCGGCCGGAAGAGCCACCACAAATACCGCCCAGATTGAATATATTAGCAATCCCGTCTCGTGACAGAATCAGCTTGTTGTTCATCCCGCCTATATCTATCACCGTGGCATCGCCTTTATGCAGCTTGGTAAGCAAAGCAGCACCTTTTGCGATCACACTCACCTCCTCTAAATTGAGGTCAGCCTTTACATGCTCGCCCACAAGTTCCCGACCGTGCCCGGTCACGCCAATTGCTTCTATATCGCTCATTTTTAGCCCCGCACCTTTCAACGCCGTTTCCATCACTTCATCCACACTTTTCCGCGGGTCCGTTGTCGGCTGCCATCCTACCCCCACTATCTCATCATCCTTCATCACTACTGCTTTCGTGGTAGAAGAGCCGGAATCAATACCCATTGTAATCCCCTCTTGCTTCTCGCGCATCAATAGCGACTTCCGTGTTATCAGTGTCGCCAGCGCTTCCAGCCTTGCATATATCTCTATCTCCTTCGGCTTCTCCACATTTGAGTACGATATAATAGGGATGTCGGTTCTCTCATGCAGATACCGCCTAACCAGATCCTTCACAATCGTCCCTTCCGCACACTTGAAGCATGTAAGAAGAAGCGCGCCTTTTATCGTGGGGTCCTCTAACATGGACACCGCTCTTGCCATCATCAAATTTAAACTCGGGCTTTCTGCCGTGAAACCCAGCTCTTTACAAGCTGCATCCACCTGCGATAGCTCCATCTCGGGATAAACCAAATCAATGCCCACATTCTCTGCTATATCGTTAAATAACCATTGAATTCCGCTATATTCCGTTCCACAAGAAATCTGTGCCACTCGTGTCATGACATTATCCCTTCTTCTCGCTCTTTGTCGCCTTTCCTTCTTGCGATAACCGAGCTAAAAACGCCATTATCGCTTCGACTGCCACTTCCAGCTTATCTCCGCCCTCGTACTTCACCTCTAAAGTCGGTATCCCTTTCTTCCGTATCAAGAACTTGAAGAACTCGTCTGCGACTGCACAGCCCATACAGCCAAAGGTGGGGGGGGCATCACTCAGAATTACCGAAGCTTCGGCTTCTTCTAACAAAGGCACAAGCAGCCCAATTCGCCCTTTCAGCCCCGCCGGCTCCTCCACCGAAACATATCGCAATGCCCTCTTCAAGTCTTCTTCTGTTACATTCAGCGGTGGTGCATCTATTTCCGCATCTCTTACGTGCTCACCTATCTCCCGCATCAATACTACCGCTTCATGTCCTCCTCTTTCCACCAAATCCGTTAATATCAAACTATTCGGCGGATACACCAGTACTTTCATCTTATAAACCTTCCTTTTGTTTCTGCCGTTATATATTTCATATATTTCTTTAACAAGTCTCTTATCAACAAAAAGTTTAGCTTCTCTTCTTCATTTCAAAGACTATCCCTATATACGTATAAAGATGGCCGAAAAAAAGCACTCCATATTTCCTTTTCCCTCGGTGAGGGAAGGGCAAAAAGAGTTCATGAAAGATGTGCAACACGCTGTGGACAGCGGTGGAATTCTCATTGCACATGCGCCTACGGGTATAGGGAAAACCGTTGCTGTGCTCGCCCCCGCATTGCAATATGCCATCGAGAATGATAAGACCCTGTTTTTTCTCACTTCAAAAAAGAGTCAGCATAAAATCGCTATTGATACGCTCAGGTTGATGAAAGAACGTATGGATTTGAATGTCGTGGCTGTGGACATCACGTCGAAGCAGTCCATGTGTCCACGAGCGGTATCTATCTACCGGGAGTTCTATTCGCTATTCAACGAGTTTTGCAAGTACGAGCAGAAGAACAAAAGATGTCGCTATTTCATGAAACAGGACGAAGATGCGATACGGGGTATAAAAGAGGAGATAATGCACGTGGAAGAATTATGTGGCTGGTGCACCACCCGCGGGATATGCCCCTATAAAGCGGCTTTGGAAGCAAGTAAAAGTGCGCATGTGCTCGTTTGTGACTATAACTATCTATTTTCGCACGACATTGCCGAACGGGTATTGGAAAAGACAGAAACGGGCTTGGAAGACATTATTGTAATCGTGGACGAAGCTCATAACCTCCCTGACCGTATAAGAAACAATCTCAGCAGTGAGCTGCGTATGAAGGTAATATCAGAGACAGCAAGAGGGATTCGGACCACGAACCGGGAGATGTATGATAACCTCCTGCTGTTAGAAATGATGTTTAAACGATTGACCCGGGAAGCGGTGAAGCAGAATAAGTCCGAGATACGTGTGGAGCGTGATTTTCTGCTGGATGAGCTGGAGACTGTGTTGAGGCGGCGAATAGATGCGATGAGTTATGCCGAGTTCGTAGACTCGCTCCGACACATAGCCGAGGGTTTTGATAGTGGCACAAAAAACACCAAGAACACAAAATATCGAGCGGAGAAAGAGACGCTGCAGAGGAATATCCTCACTATGGCTGATTTCTTTGATAGCTGGCAGACAGAAGAGAAATGTTTACGGATTTTTTCTGTATCGCAGCAGGATAATCCTACCATTTTCTTCAAACTGCTCGACCCTTCGGTAGTAAGCGAACCGATATTCGCAAAGGCACACGCAACCATTCTGATGAGCGGCACGTTATGCCCCACCGAGATGTACGCCGACATTTTAGGTGCTGCGCCTGATAGACTAAAAGGGAAAGAGATAGCTTTGAATGAGTACCGCTCGCCATTTCCGGAGGAGAACCGGTTGATTGTCGTTACAAAAGGGCTTACGACAAAATACACGAAAAGGGGAGACGAGATGTACCAAAATATAGCTAATAAAATAGACGAAGTGGCTAAATATGTGATAGGCGGTATGGCCGTCTTTTTCCCGTCTTATGCGCTACTAAAAAACATTTCCGCGTATTTGCCTGATGACGTACGAAGAAGAGCGATAGTAGAGAAGCGAGAGATGAACAAGAACGAGAAAAACCGGTTGTACGAGATGTTACGGGATGATTTCTCTAAAATACTGCTTGCCGTGCAGGGCGGGTCGTTCTCGGAGGGTATGGATTACGAATCCAATACGTTAAAGGCGATTATCGTGGTTGGGTTGCCGTTGAGCCCACCAACGCTGGAAGTAAAAACGATAGAAGGCTATTATATAGGTAAATACGGAACGGAAAAAGGACGGCATTACGGTTATTTCTACCCTGCGATTACAAAGGTGCTACAAGCGGCTGGTCGAGGCATAAGAAGTGAGCACGATCGCTGTATCATCGTTCTGATGGATTATCGGTTCGCACAGTATCCATATAAAAACTGCCTGCCTCCGGACTACGATATGACATTTACGGATAAAGCGGAAGATCTTTGCAAAGACTTCTTCAAGTGGTGAGAAAACAACCGAGAACTGAAGAACTAGAAATCGTCCTCAAGTCCTTCTAGTTCATCGCTGAATTCTTCTTCTACTTCCTCTTCGAGGTTACCGCCAGCACTTACACCCAAAGCAATATCTAATAGCTCTTTTACATAATTCCACTTCTCTTGTGCCCTTCCTTGGTCATCTGGGAACGTATAACTCTTTCTCGCCCATTGGCTATCTACTATCTTTTCGCCGTCCATTTTTTGCACCCAATGAGTCTCTACGGCGATAAATTTGCCATAGTCTCCCTCTTTGACGAAACCCCTCAATACTTGCCTTGGTGTACCATCCTCATTTTTCATTATCACTCTATATCCAACGTCCTTCACTATTTTTATATTTGGTTTTGGTCTTGCTTCGCTCATGGTTACTCATTCACCTATACTCTATATTTAATTTTCCGGCACTATATAAATCAAGAACTTCACCTCAACTTATAGTGAAGCGAACAGATAATAAGAACTGTCTTATGAATATAAGCGAATTTTATTAGGCTTCAACACGAAACAGCTTGATGGCGGGTATCCAATTGTCATATCTTTTACCATTCACATCTATGAACTCTGAACAGGTTATGACTCCACAAGGCGTTGAGAGATTACCTGTATGGTGAATTTGCGGATAGGCGCAGGTCTTTATAGTGTAGTAGTAAGTAACTCCTTCGAGAAGTGTGAAAGAAGAAGTATCAAATGAGATATTGTGCCAATCTTCTTTGTAGCCGTGCTAATTTGCAATCGCATTCCAACCAGTTTCATTCCATATTTTCATGTATTCGCTGTGTCCACCGGTTCCGGGACATGAATACGTGTAAAGCATAGCCACCTCTATTGTTTGATTTGGTGTGATTGTGCCGTTATGCGTCCCGGAAATGCTGTGATATGGATTTGTGGGTGCGCTTGTATCGAAAACTGCAACTGCACCCTCAGTAGTAAAGCAAAACTCTGAACTCACCGCCTGATTCTCACTTTGGTCTGCACTGTTCACAACGAAATAATAACTTGTACCGGGTAACAATTCTGTTAGACCCATCAGATGTGTCTTTATAAATAGCGGATTCCATATGCCTTTAGTATGAACCCCTGATGTATTGCCGTACGTCGTTAGACTATCTGCTATCTCATCGGTATCCCATTTTATCGTTGCAGAATCGGTTGTTATGTCTGTTACAGTTACGTTTGTGATTACTGGTGGAACGGTGTCGTTTATGAGTCCTTTTGGATATTCTGTAGGCACATTCCATAAGCTATCGCATTTTTCGACTATCTCGATCGGTGATGCACCGATTCGGTATATGAGGGCAATTGCACTGACTGCTTCTCCTGTCGTCCAAATTCCGTCACCATGCCCGAGATGGACTGTATGTATCACATTCAGATTCAGTTGCGTTTGTGTGAGCATTCCATATTTTGTTACCACACCGTCTCGGCAAGGCCCAAAACTATTAATTGTGTGTTCATCAATACTCAGGCTTGAGCTATTACTGCTATTTGCAGCAAAGTGTGACCATGACCGCTCACCGACCAAAAGGTCACCTGGTAGCTCTACCTTGAATGTTCCTACACTTTCACCCCCCACCCGCTGAGCACCCGTAACAATCATCATCCAATCTGCATTCGGTGCCCGGAAATCATGGTATTTCGTTTGTGTCCAGATCAACGTGACATTAACACCGTCACACATCTTTAATATTGCATCTTCAAGTTTTGTGCTGGTTATATCCCTTGGTGGTGGACACAGGAAATCAAACCAGTTGATTATCTTCGTGATGGGCTCGTCATTCAGGTAATAAGCCATGATCCAACCATCTTTGTGAACATAGACATGCACATCTTCCGTCTCGGGATAGCCGGGAAGTGCAACTGCTCCAATGGTATAGTCTCCTGTTTCATGTTCTATCCTTCTGTACACCTCTTTTGCCAGTGTCAAATTAATTTCTTGCTGTACATGTGTATGAAAACATATTCCCGCTTCTTCTTCGAGGATTTGTGTTCCTTCTCGCGTGGCAGCACCACTATTGCTACCACTACCACCACCGCTTCTCGCACTTGCAATAGAGACAAAAGATGGCACTTCAAGCGAGATAATACCTTTTCCGCCCCCGTCTTCTGTTCCTTTAGTATCATCGGTCGCGCTATAGCCATACACCACCACGCTGCTTGCAACCATCACAAAGACGATTGAGACCATCAATACTTTCAGTCCAAACTGAATTCCCATTTTTTATTCCCTTTTTCCTTTGAGACACAACTTCTAACTTTGAATCAAGCCTTTATATCTTTTTCAGTTGTTGTCAGCAACGATTTTTAGAAACACAAACCGCAATATTTATATTTAATCTGCGTACTATATTTGCAACAGGAGCAAAGTAATTCATAATCGGTTACAAAAAGCAAAATGAAGATATGCGTAATTTCGGATACACATGCCAAAGATTTAGGCGGCTTGCCCGCCCGTATTTTAGAGGCTCTAAACGAAGTAGATTTGATAATTCATGCAGGCGACTACACGAGCATAAATTTGCTTGACCAACTGCGGGACATAGGCAATTTCAAAGGCGTTCATGGAAACATGGACTCAAAAGGACTCAAAGACGAACTCCCCACGAAAGAGCTTCTTGAACTCGAAGGGTTCCGAATTGGCATTACCCATCCTTCTGAAGGTGGTAGTCCTGTCGGGGTGGAGAAGCGAGTGGAAACAAAACTCGGGGAGGATATGGACCTGGTTATTTATGGTCACACGCACAAGCCCGTGAATAAAAGAGTAGGGGATCTAATTTACTTCAACCCGGGAAGTGCAGCCGGAGTTTTTCCTGCTAGGTACAGCACTTACGGTCTTTTAAAGCTAGAAGACGAGATAGAAGGGCAGATATTAAAATTATAGGACGTAAAGCAATGGCAACGAAGACAACTTATGAAGAAGTAGGACTAAAAGCGGGTCTTGAGATACATCAGCAGTTAGACACGCACACGAAACTGTTCTGCAACTGCCCTACGCGGCTGCGTGACAAGAAAGACTCGTCATTCACTTTTAAGCGATATTTGAGGGCAACAAAAAGCGAAATGGGTGAAGTGGATGCAGCAGCACTGGAAGAAGTGAAATATAGGCAGACGTTCTTGTATAAGGGCTACGACAGTACGTGTCTGGTGGAATATGACGAAGAGCCGCCGAGTGAGTTGAACCCGGAAGCGATAGGTACCTCGCTGGAAGTTGCACTGCTACTGAAGATGAATCCGCTGGATGCGATTCATACGATGCGAAAGATAGTGATTGACGGCTCGAACACATGTGGATTCCAGAGGACTGCGTTGGTTGCAACTGATGGAGTACTCCAGACGGATGAGGGGCCTGTCCGAGTGGATTCGCTTTGTCTCGAGGAAGATGCGGCACAGAAGTTAGAACCCGAAGGCAACGCTGTTGTCTATTCGTTAGACCGATTGGGCATCCCGCTTGTGGAGATCTGCACGGCACCCGATATAAGATCTGCGGAACAAGCGAGTAAAGTGGCAGGGCAGCTTGGGATGATATTACGCTCAACGGGCAGGGTGAAACGCGGTTTGGGTACGATCCGGCAGGACATCAACGTTTCAATAGCAAAAGGTGCTCGTGTAGAGCTAAAAGGTGTTCAGAACCTGAGATTGGTAGGTGAGATAGTGAATAGCGAACTGAATCGGCAGTTGAAGCTTATAGAACTAAAAGAAGTGCTGAACACGAGGGGTGCCTGGGTTGAGCACCGAATAGAAGATTTATCGTGCTTTTTCACGAGCACTGCTTCAAAGGTGATAAAAAACGCGGGCGGTCACGTATTTGGGATCTGTCTGCATGGTTTCGCGGGGATACTCAGGACAGAGATACAGCCGGAGCGGCGTTTTGGTAGCGAACTCGCGGATTTCGCTCGGATGTATGGTGCGGGCTTGATGCACACCGATGAACTGCCCGCGTATGGTATAAGCGAGCACGAGGTAGCGCATCTGCGACATGTGTTTGACGCCGCGGAAGATGATTGCGTGGTGATAGTGGCTGCGGTGCGAGAACCGGCGGATAAAGCGTTGAATGCTGTGATGGCAAGGGCGGAAGAAGCGATGCAGGGGGTACCAAAAGAGACGAGACGTGCGTTACCAAACGGAAGCAGCGCTTATATGCGTCCCCTACCCGGGGCGGCAAGGATGTATCCCGAGACCGACGTGCCACCGGTAAAGATAGAACCGCAAAAGCTGGAGTACATAGAAGCTCACCTTCCCGAGACGTTTGAACATAGAAAAGCACGATATAAAGACAAGTTCCAGTTGAATGACGAGCTTGCGGATAAAATCTCACGAAACGTTAATTTTATGCTCTTCGAGCGCGTAATGGACTCGTATGGGGCTATATCCGCAACGTTAGTTGTCAGAACACTTACTGATATGTTGGTCGAGCTGATGCAGGATGGGGTAGAGGTAGAGAGACTGGAAAATCAGCATTTTATGGATTTGTTCGAGCAACTCGCGGCGAATGCGTTTGGCAAGGAGGCAATACCTGCGATTTTGAAGTTTCTGGCGAACAACCCGGATATGAGTGTGGAACAGGCAATAACAGCAATCGGGCTTAATGCTGATACGGCCGAAGTAACACGGCTTATAGTGGGTATAGTGGATACGAAACGTGAATTCATACGTGCTAAAGGTGTAAGGGCCGTGGGGCCGCTGATGGGCATTGTGATGAAGGAATTACGTGGAAAAGTGGATGGTAAGGTGCTAAATAAAATATTAGAGGAGCAAGTGGCGGCCGTTCTGGCGGAGAGCTGAGAGTTTTCTTTGTTTGTTTTGTAGCTACAAGAAAAACATTTTTTATCAAACATTTTAGGAAAAGTGTGACCAATAATGCTGCGCAAGCTTCGCGGGAAGAATAGCTTTAACGTTAAATCATGTAGGTTTTTGCTTCACGCTACACAAACAAGGTATTCAAATTTAGTGCTGCTAATTTTTGTAACCTTTATATTAACAAAACAAAATATAGGTGATTAGGTATAGCGGCCATAGCGGCGGGGCAACTCCCGGACTCATCCCGAACCCGGCAGATAAGTCCGCCAGCGTTCCTTATGGTACTTAGTTGCGCGAGCACTTGGGAACTAAGGATCGCTGCTATGCCTATTCCCTTTTCTTTTGGGAAACTGAAAGCGTTGACGGGAAAGAAATAAGTGTATTTGTATCAGTTACTATCTACCGTATTCTTACATATCAGACTACAAACTGCAGCAAACGCAATTTGTTTCACTTAAAGTTCTGTTATGTTATAAGGCGTAGATATAAGACAGAAGTCAAGAGAATGCCATTACAAAATACGATGAAAACGGGGAGATTAGAAGCAGTATTGTTTGACCTTGACGGTGTATTAATAAACTCATTTGAAAGCTGGTACCAGGCGTTTAACGCGATGTTGACGGCATACCGTAAAGAAGAACTGAGCAGAGACGAGTTCACGGCGAAATGTTGGGGACCCGACCTGGCACATACATTAGTGGCGTTGAATCTAACAGAAGAAGCCGGTGAGTACTGCATAAATGAACAACTGAACTTAATTGGGCTTATAGAACTGTTTCCAGGTACAAAAGCGGTTTTGAGTAGTGTAAGAGCGGATTATAAACTCAAGGTGGGGTTGGTCACGAATACGCCAAAGGGGAATGTGAACCGGATATTGGACTATTTCCAGCTAGTTGAGCTTTTTGATGTGATTGTTACAGGAGATGACGTGAGAAACAGTAAGCCAGACGCGGAGATGATATTAAAAGCGTGCGAGACGCTGAGCGTGAAGCCGGCACATGCAATTCTTGTGGGTGATACCGAAATGGATTTGTTAGCCGGTAAATCAGCGGGTTGTTCGGTTATATGCGTGAAGGCGAAATCCGCGGGTGATGCGTGCATAGAGTATCTTCAGGAACTGTTTGCGGTTCTGGATAAAGAAACCATTTTAGAAGGAGTCCAACAATCCAAAATCGAAGGAAAAAGAGATAAGTAGAACTTCAAATCCAAAAAGAAGTGAATTTTTAGTACCAAAAGTAATTACGGTACAGTCTCTTAAGTACGGGGTATGTGACTTAAAGAGGTAATGGTTAATGCAACAAAAGAGATTCTTGCCACCGAAACTATATTATAAAACTATCACTATTACAATGTTAGGTAAATATCAAAACTAAAAGGGAGATGAAAATATGATAGGTTTAGCTTAACCTATAGTAGAGAGAACGAAATCATATTTGGAGACATTAAAGTAAATTTAGAATATTTAAAATACTCACACCATATTTTAGGAGCGACACAAGAAAAGTACGTTATTAATATATGATTTCACCAGAGTACCCCAAAAACCAGTTGACCGCAAACTCGTGGCTAATTTCTGCGAGATTGTCCGTTTCTTTAGGGCGGGGAAGATGGCACTCATAGTAAAAATACCCATCAAAGAGGTAGGGATCAGATAAAACCATGGCTAAAAAAATACGCGCGTCCGTTCCCGCAAAGGCGATACTGTTTGGCGAGCATTTTGTAGTGTACGGTAAGCGAGCTTTAGCCACTGCGATAAACAGACGGCTTGAAGTCGTAGTGACAAGCAGAGAAAAAAGAGGCTACCACGTAAAAATAGCGAACATCCCTACTTTTGGCTTGCAGCTAAATTTAGAACATGAAAAAGTGGGGCGAGAAGCATATCCCTATAAAGATTATGATAACGCATCAAAAGCAATTGCGTATGTCAAGAAAACAATAGAATATCTGGAAGAGAATTATGAAATAGGTGGGGGTGGGGTAGAGCTAGAAATAAGCTCGGAGATACCGCTCTCTGCCGGGTTAGGATCCTCAGCAGCCACCTGCGTTGCTACTATCGCGGCACTAAAAGAATATTTTGGCGTTGGTACGGACTTAGAAGGGATAAGAAAAGATGCACAATCAGTTGAGAAAGCGGTTCAGGGAAATGCCAGCCCGGTGGATACTGCGATTTCCACTTACGGCGGGTATGTGTTGGTAGAGAACGCTGAAGTGAAGAGATTACCGTTAGCCGAGCTGGACTTAATTATCGGCACCATTGGCAGTATACCTTTGAGTATGAACCACACGAAAACTGCTGAAATTAGTTTGAAGACAAAAACGATAGTAGAAGCGGTAAAAGCGCGCCTAGAATCTTTTAGTGATATATTCGAGCACATTTTCGATGCTGCGGACGAATTAACGGCACAAGCGCTCATAGCGCTAGAACGCGAAGACTTTGCAACGTTGGGTGCGTTGATGAACATAAATCACGGCTTGCTGGATGCGATAGGGGTAGTGCCAAGACGTTTGAGCGAACTGGTAAAGCGGTCGCAGGAGTCAGGCGCGTTGGGCGCGAAAGTAACAGGAGCCGGGGGATTGGACGCTATGGGTGGTGTAGGCTCGGTTTTGGTGCTGCCAGGTGAACAAAAGGATCGAATAAAAGTGGCACTGGAGATGGCGGGTGCGCTCGCGCTGGACGTAAAGACCGGTGAAACCGGGCTAAAGGTAGAGCAATTTGTTTAAGTCACTTCTTTTTTGACCTGCCTTATAAGCGTGAAAAAGATAAAAGATTCAAAAAGGTTTATGTATATAGACAGTAATAAATAGGGAGAGGTAAAGAACGAAAATGGAAAGCGAGATGGTACTTCCTGGGGATTTCTTGGGCACTTCTGAGGAATACATTCTTGGTGACGGGGTATATGATGACGAAGGTAATTTATATGCCTTGTATATCGGGGATGTCAGCATAAGCGATAAAAGGGTTATAAGTGTAGTGCCGAAGGTAGAGACACCACCGGTAATCAAAGACGGAGATGTGGTTATAGGTCAAATTGGCGATATAAAGGATACCGTTGCCGTTGTGAGCATAGCGTGCGTGGAAGGTAAGGAGAATCGCGAAATCGCGGCTGTCAATCAGGGTATTATTCATATATCAAACGTAAGAAACGGCTATGTGAACGAGCTACGACAAGAATTCGGGTATCTTGACGTGGTAAAAGCGAAAGTGATAGACGCAAAAGCGTTAAGACTCAGCACGGAAGGTAAGGAGTTAGGCGTGGTAAAAGCGATATGTGCGAAATGTAAAGGTACCCTGAAGCGGAAAGAGGATAATACATTGTCATGTGATATATGCGAACGGGTAGAAACAAGGAATCTATCTGAAGATTATGGAGCTTGTTTGGTGTAGCGTATGGAAGAGCAGGAGAAGAAAGTAAAGATTCTGGAGATGAAGGATACAGAAGTGAAGCTGGAGATAGCAGGGGAAGATCATACGCTTTTAGTTCCACTAACATCGAAATTGCTGGAGAATAGACAAGTAGATATTGCAACTTATACCATCAAACACATGCTGACGAGCGAACCCGTTTTGTATGTAAAGATGAAGGAAAGAGACCCATTGGCGGCAATAGTATCGGCTGCGACCTCGCTGGCATCAGAATTCGAGGATTTTGAGGCTCTTTATAAAAAAGCGGCAATAGTCTAGTGGTAGGACATGGGCTTCCCAACGGCCTCTTTGATCTTAATAACAGTTTGACTATTCAATAACAATAGGGTAGGGAAATAGCCTATAACCCGGGTTCGAGCCCCGGTTGCCGCATAAACCATTTTCTTTTAGAAAAGAGACTGCACAACAGGGTATAGACAGAAATATGGATAGAATAAAGAAATACGAGTTCAGGACGGTATTGGAAGACCTGAGCAAGAAGGGTGGGCGAGGTACAGAACTCATATCTGTTTACATCCCGAAGGATAAGCAAATATCGGATGTTAGCTCTCATCTCCGTGAGGAATACGGGCAAGCGATGAACATAAAGAGCAAATCCACTCGTACCAACGTTCAGAGTTCTTTGGATTCTATATTGTCAAAGCTGAGATACTTGTCGGTAGGTGAGAACGGGATAGTCATTTTTTGTGGCGCGGTAGATAAGGGCGGAGACAAGACGAATGTAGAAACATCCATCTTGGAGCCACCGGAGAAGCTTTATTCCTATATCTACCATTGCGATTCCTCGTTCTTCATTGAGCCGCTGGAGGACATGGTAGTAGAGAAGGAGACCTACGGGTTACTCGTACTTGACCGGCGGGAAGCGACAATTGGCACCTTACGTGGCAAAACCGTGGAGTCGCTGAAGCACTTAACCTCTTCGGTTCCCGGTAAGATACGAAAAGGTGGGCAGTCGTCAGCGCGATTCCAGCGGTTACGAGAAATAGCAATAGATGATTTTTATAAACGAATAGGGGAGCATGTAACCCGTGTTTTGCTTCAGGTGAAGGACCTCAAAGGCATCTTAATTGGCGGACCGAGTCCCACGAAGGACGATTTTTTGAAAGGGTCTTACCTGCATTACGAGCTCCAGAACAAAATCCTTGGCGCTTTTGACGTTGCTTATACAGATGAATCCGGGCTTTCCGAACTTGTGGAAAAGGCCGGGGATGTCCTGGAAGGTATGGACTTGATGGCGGAGAAGAAGCTCATGGTACGGTTCATGCAGTTATTGGCAAATGATGACCGAATGGTGGCATACGGTGAGCGCGAAGTGAGGAAGAAGCTAGAGATGGGTGCAGTGGATACGCTTTTGTTCTCAGCGGAACTCGATACAAAACTTATGCACGATTTAGTAGAGAAGGCGGAGGGTATAGGCGCAGGTGTGGAGGTAATATCACCGGATTTTGAGGAAGGTTCGCAATTGAATCGTGCGTTTGGTGGTGTTGCAGCAATATTGAGGTACAGGTCAAGCTAAAACATGCACGCTAACATTATTTTGGTCGGAACAGGGCACATCTTAGAGAAAAGCGTACGAGAGGTAGAAGAAGTAATAGACCGCGAAAAGCCGGATGTGGTTGCCGTGGAGTTATGTGCGGCAAGATATGATGCCTTGCAAGGGAAGGTAGAAGAAGTCCAGGTGAAAGAGGTTTTAGCTGGTGGCAAACCCTTTTTAATGATTACTCATTGGTTACTCGCGTACGTACAGCGAAAGATGGGCAATGAACTCGGCATCGAGCCCGGTGCTGATATGATGGCCGCGATAAAAAAAGCAGAAGAGTTCAGTTGCCAGATTGCTTTAGTGGACCGACCAATTCAGATAACGATGCAGCGGTTCTGGAAAAAGATGAAGTTCCTGGAGAAGCTAAAAATGGTGTTCTCGATCTTATTCGCTATTTTCCACATGGGCCGAGGAAAGGATGGCGATGACGACGGTAAAAATGAGCTCAGTCTTGGAGGAGGGTTCACAAGTAAAGGCGTGGCCGTAGACCTCGATAGAATAACGGATGAGGATGTAGTATCTCAATTGGTAGAAGAACTGCGTGAGTTTTCGCCCGGTGCTGCAACCGCGCTGTTAGATGAACGAGATGCTTATATAGCGGGTAGCTTACTGGAGATTTCGCAGCAACTTCCAGTTAAAGAGGTCCCGGATACTACTTCAAATGTGTTAGATCAAAACGCATCACACACACGAGAACGAACGATAGTTGCGGTTGTAGGTGCGGGGCATGTTGCGGGGATAAAGAAACTGTTCGACCATCCGGAGCTGATACCGTCCAAGGAGGACTTGTGTTCAATTCCGACTAAGCGTTTTAACCTGAGCCTAAAGAATCTGTTGGTTGCGGGATTAGGCATAGCACTTGTGGTTGTTCTCTTAGCGTTTTTTTCCTTGGGCATGACTTTTGAAGTTTTGCTCCAAGTGTTTTTTTGGTGGTTCATAATAAATGGTACTCTGTCGGCAGCGGGTGTTGTGCTGGCAAGAGGGCATCCACTTTCTGTGCTTACCGCATTTTGCGTGGCTCCGCTTACTTCTTTGAGTCCGTTTTTAGCGGCAGGCTGGTTTGCGGGCTTGACGGAGGCGTATATGCGAAAACCCTCGGCTGAAGACGTAAAGGGTATGATGAATACGGAATCACTGCGTGAGTTGATGGATAATAAGCTGTTTAAAGTCATCCTGGTAGCGGCGTTAGCGAATATCGGTAGCATTATCGGAACGTTTATCGGTGCTTATGTTGTGCTATATGTGGTAGACATAAAGATAGGTACAATCTGGGAAGGGCTACAATCTATTTTTTGATGTTTAAGGTCCCATATTCCCGACCACATCGGCGGTATCTGTCAAACCCCTAAGAACTAACTCAGGCAAAAACCTTTTTCAACGCCGCTTCGAACCGGTCCATACCAGTATCTGCCTCTGCCTTTGTTATGACAAGAGGCGGAGAAAAACGTATGGCCGAGTCGCCGCATGGCAGCAGTACGATACCCTCATTGAACCCTTCTACAACATTCCTGTCCCTGGTATCCGGGTCTATGGACCCATCAGGCTTTACAATCTCAACTCCTATCATCAGACCCAATCCACGCACATCTCCGATAGCAGGATACTTAGATTGCATCTCTCGCAGCCGCAACATAATATGATCTCCCAGTTGTTTAGCCCGGGTTCCAAGATCTTCCCGCTCCATGAACTTCAAAGCAGCAAGTGACGCAGCCGAAGCTAACAAGTTTCCGCCGAAAGTGTTGGAATGGATGCCGGGCGGCCAGTCCATTATAGAACTACTGGAAAGAGTTGCCCCCAGTGGAAGACCTGCTCCTAACGCCTTTGCCATACATACAATATCAGCCCTTACGCCGAAGTTTTCCATGGCCATGAACGTACCTGTGCGATAGCAGCCTGCCTGAACCTCGTCAGCTACCATCAGTATGTCATTGTCGTCACATATCCGCCTGATCTCCTGGTGGAATTCCGGAGGCGGAACAATATAGCCACCCTCGCCCAGTATAGGTTCCACAACTATAGCGGCAATATCTTTATGGCTTAATTCTTTCTTGAATATAAGTGTCTCGATCTGCCTGGCACATTCAATACCACAGTCCGGATATTTTAGGTGTAGTGGACACCGGTAGCAATACCCATAATGGGCATGTACTACCCTGATAGTCGGAAAGTGTTCCTTATGTTTGACCGATGAACACGTCAGGGAAAGTGAACCTAGTGTCCTACCATGAAAGGCACCGTAAAAGCCTATCAGACTCTGCCTGTGCTGTTTCCAGATTGCCAGTTTGATGGCAGCCTCAACAGACTCGGTACCGCTGTTACATAGGAACAAGCGGTCATATCCGGTCAACTGCTTGAGTTTTTCCGCAAGTCTGACAGGCGGGTCGGCAAAGAAGTCTGTGAATGCGCAATGCGCCATCTTTTCCATCTGAGCAGTTACGGCAGCCGAAACCTCAGGGTTTGAATGGCCGACGTTCATAACAGCGATGCCCGCGACAAAATCTATGTACGTTTTCCCTTCCACATCTGTGATGGTAGCTCCTCTAGCTCGGTCTATTACCAGCGGATATGGACGCGACATACACGATGACATTACATTACCGTCACGGTAAATGATCGCTTTTGCTCGTGGGCCGGGCGGTTCATTCATGTCTTTTTTCCTTAATCTATCTGCGCTTTCTGGAGCTTACCGCTATAATCGAAATACACGGCCTTTACTTCTGTGAACTCTTTTATGGCATCGGTGCCGGCTTCTCTAAAACCGTTGCCAGTACCTTTTACTCCGCCAAATGACAGATGTACCTCGGCCCCAATGGTGGAAGAATTGATATATGTGATACCAGCTTCGATCTTTTCAATAGCCCTAAATGCACTGGCTATATCCCCGGTATAGATGGAGGATGAGAGGCCGTAGCTGGTATTGTTAGCCACTTCGATTGCCTCATTCAATCCAGATATAGGAATCAGGGAAACCACAGGACCGAATATCTCATCCTGGGCTATGCGCATGTCAGGTCCAACGTCTGTGAAGATGGTAGGTTCAAAGAAAAAGCCAGGAAGACCCGGGCTGGTCACTTTACCGCCTGTTAGCAGATTTGCACCTTCATTCTGGCCTATGCTGGTATATTTCTCGATCTTACTAAGCTGGCGCTCATTAATCACAGGGCCTACATCTGTTTTAGGGTCCAGCCCGTCGCCAATCTGGAGGGCCTGTGTCCTGACCAGGAGTCTATTGGTGAACTCATCCTTCACCGCCTCGTGCACTATGACCCTGCTGGCTGCTGTACAGCGCTGCCCCGTGGTGCCGAAGGCACCCCATATCACACCGTCCACTGCTAAGTCAATATCGGCATCGTCCATTATAATAATAGGATTCTTGCCCCCTAATTCCAATGACACACGTTTCATGGCTTTAGCACATTCGCCCATGATCCATTTTCCTGTCTCCAGGCTGCCTGTAAATGATATAGCCCGGATATCGGGCTGATGGACGACGGCCGCTCCTACTGTCTCGCCAGGTCCGAATACCAAGTTGAGCACACCAGGGGGAAGGCCTGCTTCCATCAACACCTCCACTAGCTTGATGGTCAAAAGTGGCGTATCACTGGCCGGTTTCATGACAATGCTATTCCCGGCAACAAGGGCAGGCATTAGTTTCCAGGCCGGGATTGCTATAGGAAAGTTCCAGGGCGTGATCACACCTATCACACCGATGGGTTGCAGCACAGTCATGCAAAACTTGTTCTTCAATTCCGAGGTGGTGGTCTCCCCTAACATCCGCCGTCCTTCACCGGCTGCATACAACGTGATGTCAATGGCTTCTTGGACATCGCCTCTGGCCTCGCGGAGCACTTTTCCCATCTCCTGAGTCATCAAAACTGCCAGTTCTTCTTTCCTTTCTTCCAATATCCGCGCGGCTCGAAATAGCACCATGGCCCGTTTGGGCGGTGGTGTCTCGCTCCATGTATTGAAAGCGTCCCATGCAGATTCCACAGCTCGATCCACATCATCCTTACCTGCAACCTGGAATGATGCTATTTTCTCCAGTGTTGCAGGATTGAGGTCATTAAAAGTTCCATCAGTGGATGAATCGGCCCATTCTCCACCTATAAACAATTTATATTCTTGCATAATGACACAACAATAATAAGCATAATGGTGCATAAGAACTTTTCGTTTTTTTGTCAATGCTAGTGGCGGCGGAATTCTCGATATTATCGAGTAGAACTCATAGCACACCCATTATAGGCGTATTAGCCCCGAGGTTACCCTGAACCCCCTCACAGAACCGGACTTGAATTTTCTACTCACATTCGCAAAAGAAGACCTTAAAAAATCAAAAGTGATAAATACGCTTGGGACTATAAAATACCAATCAAAGACCGTTTGTGCGGGTGTCGAAAGAAATGAAAAAGGAGAAGAAGTTTGGCACGCTGTGTGTTCATGCGGGAGAAGGGACAGACAGACTGTACGGAGCGCATACAACGCCGATATATCAGACTTCCACATTTGTATATGACAATGCCGAGCAAGGAGCCGCAAGGTTCGCGGGCAAAGAAGAAGGCTATACATATATGCGTGTAGTACCAAATACACCTACACACGCTGCTTTTGTCAATAAAATCGCGGCTCTCGAAGGTGGAGAAAGTGGTCAAACATTCTCATCGGGCATGGCCGCCATAACCGCTGTTGCACTTTCACAATTAGAAAAGGGCGATCATCTAATCACCAATGAGGTTATTTACGGTTCCACACACGAGTTGTTCTCGTCAATTCTACCCAAGTTCGGCATAGAGACCAGTTTTGTTGATACCACAGATCTCGAAAAAGTGAAGAGCAATCTGAGAAAAAGCACCAAAATGGTCTTCTTAGAGACGCCCGCAAACCCCACCTTGATCATCAGTGACATCGAAGAGATATGCAAGATAGCCTGGGAGATCGGTGCTCTTTCTGTCGTTGATAACACCTTTGCAACCCCTCGGTTTCAGAGAGCATTGAAATTGGGCGCGGACGTTGTTGTTCACAGCAGTACAAAGTACATAGGCGGTCACGCCGATCTGTTAGGTGGCGTTATTGTCAGCAGTAAAGATTTTATCAAAAGTATGACGCCTTTCGTTAATACTACTGGTGCAACTATGGGCCCGCATGAAGCTTGGTTGTGTACCCGCGGATTGAAGACGCTACACTTGAGAATGGAGAAACACGCTAATAATGCAATGAAAGTGGCTCAGTTCCTGGAGGCAAATCCAAAAATCGAGTGGGTTCGATACCCGGGATTGCCTAGCCACCCCCAACATGAACTCGCAAAAAAGCAGATGAGCGGTTTTGGTGGCATGATCTCTTTTGGTATTAAGGGCGGCATAGATGCAGGTCGTAAACTCATGAACCGCGTTGAACTGTGTACCTTAGCCGTTAGTCTCGGTTCCGTGGATACTTTGATTCAACATCCGGCATATATGACACACGCGAATATACCCCTGGAGGTCAAGTTGAAGACAGGCATAACCGATGATTTGGTGCGGATCTCTGTTGGTATAGAAGAGCCGGAAGACATAATCGCAGATCTGGATCAAGCTTTAGCTTCCATCTTATGAATGTGCAGGGCCTATAAGGCTCGTGCATGTGCTCAATAAAGTTTTTTTTGGTTTTTAGCCTTCTCCCCATAGGTATTCGGTTAAGTACGACTCAACATAAATAATGACCTATAACAACACATTTCCGACACAGATTCACACAGATTGCACTGATTTATTTTTATCATTTATACATCGTTTTATACTTACCGACCTACTAAAGTTGATCAGAAGACCGACCTATATATCGGTTGCTTTGAGAGTCCAAAAACCAGAACCAAATGTGTTAGGTACTTTGTAGGCTGCACCAATTATCTTTTCGGTTATATCACGCTGTTTATATTCTTTCATCTGCGTTAATTAGTGTTAATCTGTGCCTAATAAATATACTTTTTATATGTCTTTACTTTTGGTGGGCTATGCTTAACCGAACACACATGGCCTTCTCCCACACCCACCCAAAACGACAAGGTACAATAGACCATTGGTTTAAGAAGATTTTTCCATGAACAAATATGAATTCGGATGCCTTTATCCATTGTGATACCCTCCTTCCACATCAAACAATCAGCCTCCTCTTCATCAGGTTCACCGACAGCACAAACAAGATCAGAGAAACAAGAACAATCCATGCAAAACTAACCAGTAGAACTCCACTGAAGTTTGCAAGCGTTAACGCGCGTACAATACTTACAACGTGTGTTAACGGCAGTACAGCCAGGGCAAAATACTGTATCGGCTCTGGCAGAAGCGACATCGGGAAAAAGGTGCCACTGAAGAGGAACATTGGCGTTATAAATAGAAAAGTGGGATAGCTCAGAGAATTTATGTTGGGGCTGATAGCGGTAAAGCACATGCCAATAGTTGCAAAGAGAAAACCGGCAATGAAGGAAAAAGGTATTATTAGTAGGGCAGAAGGTAGTTCGATGAGGCCAAAAGCAGCGATCACTATCAGCACTATCGTTGCATAGATAAGACTTCGTGTTGCGCCCCAGAGAAGCTCACCCGCTATCACTTCTTCTATGCTCAGCGGGGTTGCGATTATGGCATCAAATGTTTTTTGATAATACATTCGCACATAGGAGCCATAGGTGCATTCAAAAAAAGCTGAATTCATAATCGAAATGGAAATCAGAGCAGGAGCAATAAATTGGGGATAGGACATGCCTTCAATAACGTCTATAAAACTACCAACTCCAAAACCAAGCGCAAAAAGGTAGAGGATGGGTTCTAATAGTGGCGGTAGGAAATTCACCTTGTATGTCTTCATGAACACGTCTTTATTTCGATGCCAAACCTTCCACACACGATTACTGAGCCGAGGAAATGCAAAGTAAGTCATATTACTCCCTGAGTTTCTTTCCTGTAAGTTTTAAGAACACCTCTTCAAGCGTAGCAGATCGCGTTTCCGCGTATTCTTTGACCAACTCGTCCGGCGTCCCTTCTACTATGATCTTGCCATAATCCATAATCACCAGTCGGTCACACAACCTTGCCGCTTCTTCAAGATAGTGGGTGGTGAGCACAATCGTAATCCCTTGCGACTGTAAGCTTTTAAGTTTATCCCAGATAAGATGTCTTGCTTGTGGGTCAAGTCCAATGGTCGGCTCATCGAGAATCAACAGCCGTGGCATATTGATAAGAGCTCTTGCAAGTATCAACCTCCGTTTCATTCCACCCGACAACAGTTCTATCAAAGTATCTCTTTTCTCGCGCAGTTGAACAAAATCCAAAAGCTCTTCTATTGCCCGCTCGGCCTTCGCACGGGGAATGTCAAAATAGCGTGAATATATCCTAAGATTGTCATAGGCCGTAAAATCCGGGTCCAGATTGTTCTCCTGTGGCACCACGCCCAAAAGTTTTTTTATCTCGCGCTGATGTGTACTCACATCCATACCAAACACCTCCAGCTTTCCACCTGTTTTGGGCGACACACACTGGATCATCTTCATCGTGGTGGTCTTGCCAGCGCCATTCGGACCAAGAAAACCGAACACTTCTCCTGTCTCCACGTTAAAGCTCACACCGTCCACAGCAACAAGCTCGCCAAACTGCTTCTTCAAATCCTCTGCCTCTATCGCGGGAACGGTGACCACCACCAGAGTAAACTTATCTGTTTTTGTGGCTCATAACCCTGTTACCAGGTCAAGCAGAGCCCGTTTCGGGTCTTTCGCCTTCACCACGCCAGAGGCAAGCAACACGCCATCTGCACCCAGTTCAATCGCAGCTTTCACATCCGCCCCGTTCGTGACTCCGGCACCACAGAGCACCACGCAATTCTCATCCACTCGCTTCACCTCTCTTACCGTGTCTTCTACTATCCCCGGATTCTCCTGCGATACCGCTCTGCCGCTACCTATCAACTCTGGTGGTTCAACAGCGATGGCATACGGCTTCAATTCTGCAACTGCCTTACTCACTGCGATATTATTCGTGCAAACAATAGTCAAAAGGTTTAAGCTTGCCGCTTTATCCACGATAAAATCAATATCCGCTATTTTCAGCCGGTGCTCCGAATGGTTTACAAGCGACCCCGTAGCTCCCGTCTCCTTTACAGATTCCAGCGTTACGGATCCAGTATGAATGCCAGGCGACACGGCATCCACGTGCTGTGCGAAGCAGGGTATATTTACTGAAGATACGATCTTCGCAAGTTCTACCTGCTGAGGGCATATAGCAATACTTATCCCCTGCTTCTCGGCAACCTCTTCACAGATCTTCGCGAGTTCCACTCCTTTTTTACCTACCGATTCCACGTATACTTTCTCGTTCAACACTATAACCGGCGTTCCTAATTTTACTTCCGAGTTCATTTTTTTTTTGCACCTTAATATTACCATTTCGCATTGCCATATATAACAATTGTAGGTGTTTAGCTAACCACAAGATCCACAGATTCCCACACAACCTTTCTTTACCAAAGAAAGTTTGTTTTTTGATATATTTTTTCTAAAAAGTTTTAGTGTTAAATCTCGTTAAATCTCGTGGTTTCTTACCCCGTTGCTATACAAATATAAAAGTTTATATTAGCGGTGACTTCGTAATATTACTTTATCAATTGAGACTACTGGCTATTGAGTGTGATTATAATGGAGTTGTTAGAGAACGAAACCGAACTGGTGGGAAAGCTATGTGAGCGGCTATTGCTAGAAAAAGATAAAAAGCAGAATACACGATTAAGTATACTTGATATTGGATGTGGCACGGGCAAACTGGCAATCCACTTGAATGAGGTGACAGGAGGTGAAGTCACAGCAATTGACCCTGTGCACGAGCGTATAGTGACAGCGAAGCAGAAAGAACATACAAGCGAAGTCGCGTTTGAGGTACAATCTGCGGAGAAGCTGGATTTTGCGGACGAGAGCTTCGATGTAGTAGTATCGCTAAAGGCACTGCACGAGATGACTAATCTCAGGGATACGTTGCAGGAATCGTTGCGTGTGCTAAAAGCAGGCGGTATTTTTTTCGCTATTGACTGGATAGGCGGAGTCACAAGGACAAGAAGTCATAGCCATGCGAAGAAGTATTTCGCGCTGGAAAGTAAGGCACATGCGACTAAATATTTCACGATGAAACGTTTAGAAGACGAACTTTCAAAAGCAGGTTTCGTAAAGGTAAAAGTTGGAGCAAATAAGGAATGCGAACTGATGTTAGCAGAGGGTGAAAAGACCTAGAACTCACTCATAACGGTTATCTGGCGTTACTTGCAGCACCTCCCGGAACGCGAATTCACACTTTTGAAAAACTTTTCACAACTAGTATGACAGAACATTAATTCAGTATGAGATAACGCCTATCAAACGAGCATCTCAATTTTGGAATGGTGAGCGAAATAGAAACTCATAATATATAGGTTAGACTAAAGGTGTACTTACCCATAATGGGTAATAGCAAAAGGAGGAAAAAGAAGATATGGCAGATGAAGTAGATTTATATGACGACAAAGGCAAGAAGTTAGCGTCTGGTGTACCAATACAGAACATCAGTCCGCTGAAGAATGCCGCGATAAAGAAGATAGTCAACCTGACCATCAGGACAGGTGCTGTTGACTTAGCAGGTCTAGAGAAGAAGTTCGCAACCGGCGCAATTGCAGGTAGAGGTATGGTAATCCGGGGCGTAGAGAAAGATTTTCCACTAGTAGACAAAGCGAAAGAGATAGCGAAATCAGTAGAGGACATGTTGCGCATTGATAAAGGCGACGACACGAACGTAGATTTAATCGCAGGTGGAAAGCGAATGATGGTGCAGCCACCAACCGCGAGAATACTATCCGATTATTCGGTTGGTCTAACCGCGTCAATGGGTGCGCTAACGCATGCGATTATTGACGTCTGCAACGTGAGTATGTGGGATGCACCGTATGTGCATGCAGGTGTGTGGGGTATGTACCCGCAAAATCCGGATCCCGGTGATGGAGCAGTAAAGATGCTCGTGGATATACCGATGAAGAATGAGGGACCGGGTTTCACGCTGAGGAACATACCTGTGAACCACTTAGCAGCGACAGTGAGGAAGAGAGCGATGCAAGGTGCGGGCCTGACTATGATCCTGGAAGAGGCAGCGCAGTTCGAGATGGGTAACTGTATGGGACCGCATGAGCGTGGTCACCTTCTGGACCTTGCATATGAAGGACTGAATGCGAACAACCTGTTGTATAGCCTGATAAAAGACAACGGGCAGGACGGGACACTTGGCGATGTGATATACGCTGCGGTGGAGAAAGCAAAAGCAGACGGTGTGATAAAATCACTGAAGAAGATGCCATCCGGATTCACAGTGTATGACGCGGATGACATGCAGTTGTGGAACGCATACGCATGCACGGCTATGCTTGCGGGTGTATGTGTGAACTGCGCATCAATGCGTGCAGGTCAACCAGTACCGGGTAACATTATGCAAGCCTGCTGTCTGATAGAGAAGGAGACAGGACTGCCTGGACCGGACTTTGGAATGGCTCAGGGTGCGTCAGTATCGAGTTCGTTCTTCTCGCACTCCATATATGGAGGCGGTGGACCGGGTGTGTTCTATGGGAACCACATCGTGACGAGGCATGCGAAGGGTCAGTTCATACCCTGTTTCTGTGCTGCGATGTGCATAGATGCGGACACGATGTATTTCTCACCAGCGAGGACGTCAGCATTGTATGGGGAAGTATTGGGTGCAATACCAGAATTTGCAGAACCAATGAAGGCAGTTGCGGAGGCTGCCAAGTAATAGGAGAAAAAGAAAAATGCCACAATATACAGCGGGAAATAGCCATGTAGCACAGAACAGAAGAAACTACATGGACCCCAAATACAAATTAGAGAAACTGAGAGACATACCAGAAGAAGACATTGTGAGATTGCTTGCACACCGTGCACCTGGAGAGGAGTACAAGAGCATCCATCCACCATTGGAAGAGATGGAAGAACCTGATTGCGCGGTTCGTCAGATAGTGAAGCCAACAGAAGGCGCAGCAGCAGGTGACAGGATACGATACGTGCAGTACACCGATTCGATGTTCTTCTCACCAATAACACCATATCAGCGTGCATGGGAAGCATTGAACCGAAATAAGGGTGTGGACCCAGGAGTGCTGTCAGGACGAGTTATTATAGAAGCACGAGAGCGGGATATAGAGAAGATAGCAAAAATAGAGGTTGATTCCGAGCTGTACGATACAGCAAGAACCGGTCTGAGAGGAAGGACAGTGCACGGGCACGCAGTCCGACTGGACAAGGACGGTATG